>Ga0307991_1000045_pt1 | contig 101363 bp, 73 predicted proteins | sample EllFjometagen131_FD_203146 | JGI IMG/M metagenome (GOLD analysis project Ga0307991, IMG submission 203146) | Marine microbial communities from Ellis Fjord, Antarctic Ocean - #131 | ecosystem: Environmental > Aquatic > Marine > Unclassified | place: Southern Ocean | collected 2014-10-08
AGGTCCAGGATTAAAAGAAATATTAGGTGAAGAATTAAATAAAAAAATAGATAAAGATCCTGATGCGTATTTCAGGTTAATACCCGAAGAAGATTATAAAGCTCTGGATGAAGCATCTCTCAGGGCTATTAAAACCAATGAACAATTAGATTTTGAATACCGTCTTAAAATTGATGATTCCAATATTAAATGGATTCGTTCACTGTTTAGTATATTCAGAAAAGAAAATGGTGTTATCCTCTGGCAGGGTATTATTTATGATATTACTAAACGAAAACGGGCAGAGCAAGAACTGAAAAAGAAAATTAAAGAACTTGAAATTTTCAATGAAATCGCTGTCGATAGAGAATTAATAGTTAATGATCTTAGAGCTGAAATTAATGATTTGCTTAAGAAATCTGGCAAAGAGCCAAAATATGATATTGTGTAGTGCGACAAGACTTGAGTTAAGAGGAGTGCAGCGAAACTTGACTTAAGGATTGGGGGAGTGGAGTGAGAATCATCGTTCTTAACTCAACGCCTACGGCTTTTAAGTCAAGTCCGACAAGGTGCAGCGAAACTTGACTTAAGGATTGTTGGAGACATCGTTCTTAACTCAACGCCTGCGGCTTTTAAGTCAGTCCGATTCAGTCAGTGGAAAAAAATGGTAGATTATGCGATGTAAAAAAGAAGAATTTGTTAAAGATGCAATCTTTCACATTTACAACCATTCAGTAGATGAGATTGATTTATTCAATGATAGAGATGATTATCTATACTTTCTTCAAAAACTAAAAGATAATTACTTTTCGGATGAATTAGCTATTTATAGTTATTGTTTAATGCCCAATCATTTTCATTATTGCATAAAACAAAAAAGTGATAGACCAATTTATGATGTTTTTAATCGGTTTATTATTTCTTATACATTGCATTACAACGCAAAACTCAAACGGAAAGGTAAAGTATTTGCCAATAAATTGCAACATAAAAAAATAAATGATGAAAAATATTTAATTGATATTTGTCCTTATATTCACCGAAATCCAGTCAAAGCAGGTCTTGTTGATCTTCCGGAAGATTGGGAATTTTCTAATTATCGAAAATGGATAGGATCGCAAACCGGTGAATTATTTGATAATGAGATATTAATTAAATATTTTGGTGATTCGGATTATTATAAAAGGTATATGAAAAAATTTGATGAAAATGAAATTGAAGAATATCTGTCCGACAAGATTTGAGTTAAGATGAGCGTAGCGAAACTTGACTTAAGGATTGTTGGAGTCATCGTTCTTAACTCAACGCCTGCGGCTTTTAAGTCAAGTCCGATTCAGTCAGTCTGTTGCAAAAAAAAAGGAATAAAAAATGAAAATACGAACTAAACTTGGCATTTTTCCGATTATATTAGCAATAATTCTTGTGGTTTCGTTATTTATTACCCTGATAGTATCTCACAGCACTGTCAGAAATCAGGTTGGGGATCACTTATTGACAACTGCACAATCTAGAGCAGAGCATATTAAGACACTTCTGCATAACTATAAAGAAACTGTTCAGGTGCTTGCAGCGGGGATTCCTTTCACAAATGTGTTAGACCTCACAATCGATTATGCCGAAAGAATGACGGAATGTGACTTAAGGATAAAACGAACTATTGAAATCGATCCTTATATTTCCAGGATTAGAATTCTAAATAAAAACGGCATCGTAATTTCCTCCAGTCACAAAGATGTTGGATTCGATATAAGTGAAGAATCCATCTTTATAAAAGGGAAAGATGGTGTTCATGTAGGAGAAATTCACAGATCTAAATATACTGGAAATCTTGTTCTCAATATTTCTGTGCCAATTTTTGTAAGAGATAAATTTACTGGAGTTTTGATCGTTAATATTGATGTAGAAAACCAATTGTATGAAATAACAACAGATAAGACAGGTCTAGGCAAAACAGGAGAGATATATCTTATTGATAAAGAAGGTTATATCATAACTCCTTCCAGGTTCATAGATGATGCAATCTTAAAAATAAAGATAAACACCGAGCAGGTGAACCAGTATTTTTCTGAGCACATAGAAAAAGGATTACCCGAGTTTATGGAAGAAGAACCTTTTGCATACCTGGATTACAGGGACAATAAAGTTCTGGGCACACACTATTTTATTCCTGAACTGCAGTGGGGCTTGATAGCAGAAATAGACCTTGAAGAAGCAAATAAACCTATCTATAAATTGACCTTTTGGCTGATCGCTGTTTTCTCGTTTTTAATTATTATTACTATAATATTCGATATCATAATTTATAGAGATATTGCTTTGCCCATTAAGGAATTGCATGAAGGAACAGAAGAAATTATCAATGGTAATTTCGATCATAAGGTTAATATAGAAACAAAAAATGAAATAGGGCAACTTTCACGGGCATTTGATATCATGACTAACAGGATAACAGAATCTCAAAAAGAATTGAAAGAACATGCTGAGAAACTCGATATCAGGGTGAAAGAACGAACTGCTGAACTGGAAAAACAATATGAAAAAAGCGAAAAACAAAGAATTGCCAACCTGGTCATTATGAATGATCTTAATAGGATAACCAAGAATTTGAAGTCAGAAATAACGGAACGTAAGAAAACAGAGAAAGAATTGATTGGGAGCGAAGAACGTTATCGTTCTTTGGTAACCAATCTGCCGGTTGGGATTTTCCGTTCTACACTTCAGGGGAAGGTGATTTTTGCTAATACCGCCATGGTAGAAATATATGGTTATGAATCCGTGGAAGAATTGCTAAGGATACCGGCGGAGGATTATTATACTTTAAGAGATGGCCGTGATAAAATGCTGAAAAAACTGGAAAAAAAAGGATATCTTTTAGAATATGAAACACAAGAAAAAAGAAAAGATAATACACAGATCCGGATTTCTACAAACTATAAGAAAGTCTGGAGTGAAGATGATGGCATATATTATATTGATGGAGTTGTTGCTGAAATCACAGAGCTTAAGCAAGCAGAGAATAAGATAAGAGTTGAAAGAGACAAATTGAAACTTCTTATGGATGGTTTGTCTCAAACAAAAATTGGTGTTGATGTTGTAGGGTTAGATTACAAAGTAATAAGTCAGAATCGAATTCTGAAAGATAGATTCGGCGATTCAACAGGTAAAATATGTTATAAAGAGTATATGGGATTTGATAAACCCTGTTCTTTCTGTCCTATGATAGAGGCGATAAAGAATAATGTAGTAAAGAAAGTTGAATTAAAAGCAAATGATGGTAGAGACTATGAAATACTTTCAGCACCATTAATGGACGTAGACGGAACTGTAGATAAAGTGATAGAGGTTGTAAATGACATCACAGAACGTAGGCGAGCTGAGAAAATACAAAAAACATTATTTAACATTTCCAGCGCCCTGAATACAACTGATAGCATGCACGAGCTTTTAAGTAAGATAAGAGAATACCTTGGAAGCGTAATTGATACTACAAATTTCTATGTTGTCTTATACGATGAAAAAGCTGATATGATCTCTCTTCCTTTTGATGTTGATGAAAAAGATGATTATGAAACATTTCCTGCTGGCAAAACCCTTACTAAATATGTCATTAAGACTGGTAAATCTCTTTTTGCCACGAATGAATTAGTAGAAAGCTTAACAAAGAAAGGTATTGTTGAAAATATTGGTACTCCTTCCAAAATCTGGCTTGGTGTCCCACTTAAAATTGAAAATAAAGTAATTGGTGTAATCGCGGTTCAAAGCTATGATGATCCCGATCTCTTTACAGAAAAAGATTTGGAAATTCTCACATTTGTTTCAGAAGAAGTTGCTCTTGCCATCAAACATATACAAGCAGATGAGCAGATCAGGAGAGAGCTGAAAGAAAAAGTAATATTGTTGAGGGAGGTGCACCACAGGGTAAAGAATAATTTACAGGTAATATCAGGTCTTCTTCAACTTCAGCAGAACGAAATAACAACAAAAGAGGATGCTTTAAAGGGTTTTGCATCAAGTCAGGACAGAATACTGGCAATGGCGAAAGCGTATGAATTATTGTTAGGTTCGGAATATATGTCTGAGGTAAGTGTAGGGAAATATATTACATCACTTGCAGAGCAACTAAAATACAATTATGATATACAAAAAAAAGTAACAATCAGCTATTCTCTTGATGATCTCACAATTAGTATTGAAATATTAGATAGACTGGGACTGATATTGAATGAGATCATAACGAATGCGATAAAATATGCTTTTGAAGGGAGAGATTCAGGGAATATTCATATAGAATTAAAGAATGCTGAAGATCACATGGAGATAAAGATATCAGATAATGGAATAGGCATTCCTCGTAAGTTTAACATTCATGAGTCGAAAACTCTTGGTTTATCAATAGTCGATATGCTTACCCAGCAGTTACGGGGAACCATGAAATTAGACAGGAAGAATGGAACGAGTTTTACACTGGTAATACCGAAAGAATTAAATAATTGAGAAGGGTAACATGTTACGAGTTGCGAGTGGCAAGATGGATACAGCCACTAAGTCTCTAAGACTCAAAGAAAGATAATAATGAAAAAACATAAAACCGAAACGGAAACAAAAGGTTAATAAAATGAACTTGGAGTCTTTGTGCCTTTGTGGCAAGATGGATACAACCACTAAGTTTCTAAGACTCAAAGGAAGATCATAATGAATAAATATAAAACTGAAACGGAAACAGAAGGTTAATAAAATGAACTTTGAGTCTTTGTGCCTTTGTGGCTTTATTGTTACAAAATTTCTTATTTATTCAATAAGTTGAAAAGGAGTGTAGATGAACAAAACCTGCAACCCGTTATTAGGAGTTTAAAATGAAAAAAATATTAGTAATCAATGATATAATGGATAATTTAATAGCGATCAAAGAACCACTCGAAGATTTAATACCTGATTGTCTAGTATTAACTGCCCAGACAGGAAAAGAAGGTTTGAAAATTGCAAAAGAAGAACAACCGGATACGATTCTTACGGATATTCATATGCCAGAAATGGATGGCTTTGAAGTATGTCGCAAATTGAAGGAAGATGAAGTAACAAGAAATATTCCCGTGATGATATTTACCGGATCGACAACCGATGCTGAAAGCCGCATACAATGTCTTGAAGCTGGAGCAGACGTTTTTTTAACAAAACCAATTGATACGGATGAACTTACTGCCCAGATCCATGTCATGTTTAGAATTAAAGAAGCTGAAGATAAACTTCGAGCAGAAAAAGAACATCTAGATGAAGCTGTACAAAAGAGGACAATAGAATTAAAAGAGAGCGAAGAAGCGTTGATGCTTGTTATCGAAAATATTTCCTTTGCTGTTTTTGCTCATAATCTTGATGGAAAATTTATTCTTGTGAATAAAACTTCTACGAAATATACCGGCTATACCAAAAAAGAATTGTCAAGCATGACTGTTGATGATATAGATCATCAAAGCATTACCAGAGACGATAGGGAAAACATCTGGATACGACTTCTGCATGGTGGGCATAAGCAATTATTTTCAACTCATTTCAGGAAAGACGGATCACAATATCCAGTTGAAATTCATCTAACTGCAATTACATTAAAAAATGAGCCCGTTATCCTTGTACTCGTTCAGGATATTACCGAGCGTAAGCAGGCGGAAGAAGAATTAAAGATAAGTCGAGAGCGGTTAAAAGTAGCAAGCTCGATTTTACGTCACGATATTTCAAATGATTTTATAGTGATAAAAAGTGCTCTTGATCTTTATCGTGATGAACAAGACAAGACTATGCTTGATGAGATTGAGAAACGAGTGGGGAAAAGTCTCAATACAATAAAGAAGCAACGTGAACAAGAACAATTTATTGATTCTCATTCTGATTTAGATGAGTATGATATAGAAAAAGTAGCGCAGGATGTTATTAAAAATTACCAGGATATTAAGATCGATGTTAAGGGCGCTGGTAGAGTTTATGCGGATAATGCAATATATTCAGTATTTGAGAACATAATCAGCAATGCCATAAAGCATGGCAAAACAAATAAGCTGGATATTGATATCAATTGTGCCGAAGAATTTTGCGAGATCAGATTTGCGGATGAGGGAATTGGTATACCGAACGAAATAAAATATAAGATATTCGACGAGGGTTTCCAATACGGTGAAAATGGACATACTGGTATTGGTCTGTACATTGTGCAAAAGACTATTGATGATTACGATGGAGAGATCTTCGTTGAGGATAATAAACCGCAAGGAGCAGTGTTTGTAATTCGTCTAAAGAAAACAATTGAAAGATAGAATGTAAGTGGTTTTTTATTATTAACGAGCGTCTCAACTAGATTGGGGATCGGGTATCCCGTAAATGAATAATAGAATGCAGATTTTCCTATCGGTGTACGCTGATTGTGCAGATATACCCAGACAAATTTTTATTTTTCTCAACCTGTTCTCTTTTAGAAAGTTTTAAACTTAAACTCATTGTTCTTTAAACTTTTCTTCTTGGATGTTCGAGTCGTGGCTAATGTTTCGAGCCTGCCACATACTTCTTGCTTTTCTTCTTGCTTGGCTGTGGAGTTGTTTGTTAGGGGCATCTTTATAAATACTCACAATTTTATTAATCTGATTTATCTGTTAACAATCCTCTAATTCTTTAACTTTACCTTCTAAATAGCAAACGAATTGCCAATGATCAAGGTGAGTTAAATTACGATGACTAGTGACATTAAAATAATCGTGAAGTAACTTTTTTACTTCAGTGCTTTTCATATCTAAGCCTAAATGTTCCAATAGTTCTTTTTCGTTTTTATATAAATATGGTCGAGTATGCAAATAATTCGATTTTTTTGCTGCTTTTTCCATACGCCCAGAAATCGTTTTATTATATTTTTCTTTTAAATAATACTGAATAGAAAGAGCACATTGTTTAGGCCAAGTCCAAATAATAGTCCACTTGTTATTTTTGATACCGAAATCAGATTTAAAATTTTTATACATAACAACATAAGCATTTTTACCAAATCTTTTTTCTCTGGCTTCACCAATTTTATTAAAGAGCATTTTAATATTTTGTTTTAATAAAGAATCTGAACCAATGCTATCTGGAGGTGGTAATATTATTTTTTGCGGAGCATTTTTGGTTACAATATAATCACGAGCTACTTGAATATTTTTATCGCCCTTTATTGTTTGAGTAATTTTATTATAATCTTTTTTTAAGGATTTATTTTTAAGTTTTGGGCTATCAAAAAATTTAGAGTTTTTCACTTTTTTTATTAATGCCCTAACAGCTTTAATAATTCTGTACTTAATTTCATTTTCACTTAGCCCAACTACATCAGTATAAATAATTTGTGATAATAAACCTTGTAATTCACAATCCCTTACTTTAATGACAAATAATGAACTTTTCTCTCCTTTAGGGTCTTTTGCAAATGCCGCAGCCCATTCGGGTTGCGTGTATTTTGAGTTTAAGTAATCAGGAGACAAAACAGCAATTGTCCTTTCACATTCTTTAATTGCACCATCCATTGCTAAAACAAAATTGTTCCCAACCTTAAAATTTATATGTTGCATAATACAAGAATAACCTTCTTCTAAAAGCCACACATAAATTTTTTGTGCAATATCTAAATCTTTGTGATTATAGCTAATAAAAAAATCATTCATAATTTTCTCCTATAAAATGTTTTCTTCAATTATTTTTATATCATCATCAGATAATACATAAAGTTCATAAACCATTTGATCTATTTCTTTGTTGGTTTTGTCAATTTGCTTTTGTAATTTATTAATTTCTTCTTTGTAATTATTAAAATATTTTTCCCATTCGTCTTGTTGAGAAAGAGTTAATTTTATCTTTTTCTTTTTCAACTCTGTAATTAAGATTTTGAAATCATAATTATAAAATGCTTTAATTTTGTTACTAAATTTATCAATCTCAAAATTGGTTTCGAGACGATGCCGAAATTTATTTATCTTTTCTTGTTTTTGTTTGTTTAGAGAAAGCATTAAATCTGCTTTTCCGATAAAAGGTTGTTGGGCTTCGAGGGAGATTTGTTTGATTGGAAATTGTAAAATTTGTGATCTCTTAACTTTCGGGAATGTAATTTTACTATCTGAAAATGAGTTTTTAAAATAATAATAAATCATCTTTGAATTCATAATAGATAATAAGAAAAGTAAATTACATTTATTTGATTTTTTATTAATTACATATGTTGTTTGATCAGTATAATAATCTTCTTTATCATAAGAGGTAATTATTCTTTTTCCAAGAATCTGTCTAACAATCAGTTTATCACATTCAAAAATTTCTTTTGTCCTGAAAGCTTGATTTGAAAATTTCTTTTCATTTTCTTGTAAATAGTGAATAAAAATTCCTGAATAATTTAAAGAGTAACTATTAATGTTTTTTCCCAGCAAAAATGGTTTGTAATTTGTATCAATTTGAGAATGATATAATAATTCTTTTCTTACTTTAATACCATTCTTTACTATAAACAATTCATCAAGTTTATTAATATTTTGTAATTTCATTAAAATACTTAACGAATTCAAATCTATATTTTCATTGATTGTGTAATCTTGATTTATAAAAATCTTCGATGATATTGATTTTGTAAGTAAGAAACCACCTTTAATGATTTTGAAAAAATCAACATTGTTTTGATTTATTTTTCTTTTGATAACGAAAATAACTGTTTTAACACTTGCGTCCGCAAAAATATTTTCTTCACTTGTTGATACTTGAGACAAATTGTAATTTACCAAGATGAATTTCCGTAATGGTTTATCAAAATCATTTGATAAAAATACTGAAGGTGTTATTAAAGACAATATGCCTTTGATATTAATAAGTTTTAATGATTTTTCTATGAATAATTTGTATAAATCTAATTGATATGATGCCGTTTCATAATTTGTTGTAAAATATATTTTTTCAGATTCATTCATAAGACCACGACTTCTAACATACGGTGGGTTTCCAATAACTACATCAAAACCGCCATTATATTCAAATCTGAGAGCGTGGTCGATCGTGCAAGTCATTTTGTCTATAATTGCATTCAATTTTTTATTTTCAGGCAATTCGTGTTTTTTCCTGTTGTTCCGAATATAGTTCAGTGTATTGTTCAGTTGCTCATCTGTTACTATTTCTTTTCTTCCGAATTTCTGTGTCCATAGCTGGTTGTATTTATTCTTTTTTTTCGGCGAGTTTGCCGAAGACAAGGGAACATGTTCCCTTGTTCCCGATAGTTCGGGAGTAGAGAGTATCCCGTCTTTTCCCGACAAGGGGACGTGTCCCCTTGTTGCCGTAGCTACGGTAGTAGGAAGTGTCTCGTTCGTAGCGGGAACGGTTATTCCTTTTTCTATATTATGTTTTCTTGTACTTACAGCTTTTATCTTTCCAACTATTTTTGGCAATTCATCTTCTTCGCAGACAAGTATCATATGCAAATGATCACCACAGATATTATATGCTGGAATATTTAGTTTATCTTCTTCAATTATCTCAGAAATAGTTTCAGTAATGTTTATTTCTTCATTTTCTGTTAGCCATACAGGTTCACCTAATTTTACATGGTTATCGAGCATTCTTTGTGAATAACGTGAATTATGCGTCGCTGTTGTGATATGCCAGGTTTTCTTTTATGGTGAATACTTGAGGAAACTCTTTATGCCAGTCAAAAGCTTTCTCACCTGCAATTTCAGGATCATCAATCAAAGAATTTCCGCATTTTATGTGTTTACTCAAATCAGTTAATTTTCTTCCTTTTTGAGCAGTTTTTAACCAAAGCGAAAGTTTGGCAATTTCAACTGATTCCTCGTTAATATCAACACCATAAAGATTGTTTTCCAAAACTGCGGTTTTAACATCGAAAACAGAAAGTTGATCTTTGCAAAGGTCTGCCTCCAGATTAATTATCAAATTGTGTTCCTCAATTAAAAAGTTCAGAGCTTGATTTAGAAATGCACCGCTTCCACAAGCAGGATCGAGAATTTTAAGAGATAGAAGCCATAATTTGTAATTTTCAAGTTTATCGAAAAGCTGTTCACCTTTTTTTGAAAGAGCATTTTTTGTTTTCTTAAAATATGTTTCATCAACAGCAATATTGTTTATTTCAAGTTCATCTTTTTTCTCTGTGTAAAGTGTTCCTACTGTATTTTCAACAATATATTTTGTAATGTAATTTGGGGTGTAAAAAACACCTTCTTTTTTTCTTCTTGTTTGTTTTTTTAATAAAGGGACATGTCCCTTTGCTATCAATATCTCTGCATTTAATTTTTCAATATCTGTTAAACTATGCTCAAAAATATGTCCCAAAATATTTACATCAACTTCGGAATCAAAATCATAATTTGAAAGTTTGAGGGAATCGGTGGTCAGTATTTCATCATCAATTTCAACGTTATCTAAAATTTCATCAAACTGAAATAAACCACCATTGTAAGCATCAATATTGTATTTTTTATTACCTTGATTAATGTAACCGAAGAATCTTATGAATTCGCTATACAAAGGCGTGTAATGATCCATCTCTTTCAATTTATTATAATCTTCAATAATTTTGGAAATCATATTTGCAGGAATTAGTCCTTTATCTTCTGCGAAGAAAATAAACAGAAAACGATCTAATAATTTTTGAGATTTTTTGAAAAGGAGCAGCTCATCAATTTGAGGATTATTTTTTATTAAGTTTTGGAAAATTCTGTTTCTGAAAACAGAATAATCATTATAAAATTTTTTTGTAATCTGTTCTTCGTGTAGATTAAATTTTTCTTTTATTGTTGCTGGAATATCGTCAAAAACACTCTCTTTACTAAAGCAGAGATAAAGAAATTTGAATTCATTTTCAGAAAGTTCGAAAACGTCAAATTCTTCAAATTCAGTTGCGTCATTAATGTATAATCTGATTTTTTCAAAATTTGAAGTAATTACATATTTGCAATTTGATTGATGTGTTTTATAATTGAATGCCTGTTTTTCAATGGTTTTCAAATCTTTTGTTTTAGTTGATTTTAATTCAATTACCGCAATTGGTTTTCCATTTTTCAGGATTGCACCGTCTGCTTTTTCTGCATCGGTTTTATTTTTGAATTCTGTAGTTAGATTAAAATCTTTATCTGGATTTATTGTATAATTTAAGCAATCAACAAATAATTCTCGTAAGAAACCTTCTTGATATTGTTCTTCTTTGAGAGTTCTGATTCTTTCAACTCGCCCAAAATCATTAAAATACTTCGTATATTTTTTATAGTTTTCTTCAATCGTATCAGAAGGTAAATTCTTCAGATATTTTTTAACGATTACTTTTTGAAATAACGACAATTACTCCTCCTATTCCGTTGTCCCTAATGTTCTGCGTGTGCGGCGGAATCAGAAAGATTCCGTCGTAAACAAACTGACCAGCCGTTTGAATCGGAAGATTCAAACAAAGAGTACCACGAGACCAAACCGACGACACGCTTGTTAGTGGCATCTTTTCTATTTTAATAAAAGACATTTTTTTATAGCTTCAGTTTTACCGTTAACATTTAATTTATAATAATAAATTCCTGAGCTTACAGGTTTTTCTGATCCATCATTACCATTCCAGTAAATTGAATGAGACCCTTTTGTAAATTCTTTGTTAGTAAGATTTTTGATTATCTGCCCTTTCATATTGTAAATAGAGAGTTCAATATTTGAATTATTTTTTATAGAAAACTCAATTGTTGTGGATGGATTGAATGGATTGGGAAAATTAGAAATATGATATCGAGAAAAATTAACTGAATTATTATCTGCTGAAACGATATTTTCATCTGTTCTGATTAAGTGAATTGATCTTTCATGGTAGAATAAAAATCCATTATCAGGCAATAATCGAAAGAAAAAGCGTGGGAAATTAGTAATTTCTTGTATATGATTTAAGTTATAATCGAATTTATCTATTCTATAATCATAACCATTATTTGACTCAGCTAAAAAACATTCCTCACTTGGTAAATCAATTGCATAATAAAAACTACCATCAATTTGATTTATTATATTTCCATCTAAATCCATTTTTATAATCTGTTCCCAAGTTGATACTATTAGTTCATTATCAGAATTTTCAAGCATTGATTTTATTGATGAGACTTCAGGAATAAATGTCCACAATGAATCACCATTTGAATCAACTTTCATAAGTGCATTATAATTACCACCTGAATCGGATATAAACAATCTTAAAATAAAACAATCATCACTAATCTTTATTCCAGAAGAAAAAAAATCTCCAGCATCATAATTATGTGACCATATTGCATTTCCATCTAAATCAATTTTCCTTAAACTAGCTTGTAATGTTATAGAATTCCTACCACCAATATAGAAACTTAAATCATCGTTCCCTATAAATGATTTGAAATAAAAGTTTTCTAACTGTTTTACCCATAATGTGTCACCATAACAATCTCTTTTACTTGCATAAGCAATGTCTGGACCATAGATTTTCCCAGTTGTTATGTAATTGCCTGCATTTGTTTCAAATACACCTTCTGGAGATGAATAGTTATTTCCAAGAATCTCCGTTGAGTTCCAGATTATATTACCTGTATTATCAAATTTAATAACATGACTAATCCATTCAAGATCACCAGGCCAATATTCGTAGCCTAAATCTCCAATTATTACAAAACCACCATCTGAACACAACGACATTGAAGGTTCAATTGCACATTGATCTGCCCCCATTAGACCATAATCAACTTCCCACAAAATATCGGAAAAGAGCTGGTTGAATTGGAATAAAATAAGGATAAATATAATTAAAATTAGTTTCATTAGTTTACCTCCTATGTTGCTACTAACATCTGTATCCACGAACTAGTACGTAGATATTTATTGTATATTTTATCATAACATTTGTATATCTTTAAGCAGTTTGGCATATATGCGAACTTCCATTATTTCTTTTATCCCCTTGTGAATGTATTTTTCAATAATTTTCATTTCTACTTAATATTTATATTAATCCAACTTAGTCCTGATTTCTGCTAAATTCTTTTGAATCTGTCAATAATTATGCTCAAATACTTTCTAATAATTCTGTGATAATATTTGCCATTACCACAATAAAAAAAGCCCCATCCGCCGGTTAAAGATAGACAGGGCTATTTTACAATCAGCTAATTTTATTTCATCAGGATCATTTTCTTTGTTTGAGAATAATTATTTGTATCCATTTTATAGAAATAGATTCCCGGGTTGACCCTATTACCGTTTTCATCTTTTCCATCCCATGCAACTGAATGTCTTCCAACAGGAAGTACTTCACCAATTAGTGTTGTTACTTTTTGTCCTTTTAGGTTGTAAATTGCAAGTTTCACAAACTGGGATGTTTGTGGTATAGAGAAAGAGATCGTCGTGGTTGGATTGAAAGGGTTGGGATAATTTTCTCTGAGTTCTGTAACTTCCGGAATGGTTCCCCATGTTTCATCCGAGTGAGTAGAAACAACAGGAATAAATTCTATACTTGTTGTTTTGTTATAAGCAGTGATAGTAAGGATTAGCGCTTGTTGAGTTCCTATCATACCTTCAATATCCAGAGTTACATTTCCGAACTCATCCGTATAATCAGCAGCAAGGATTTCATTTTCATAAGAAAGACATACAAGAGCATCTTGAACACCTGTTGAAACATCGAATTTTGTTCAACTCTCTAATATTTTAAAATTTTAAGATTCGTTTCGACTGCAGGATGGGATAATAAGAAGCAAATAACCGGATAATGGGGTTTCAGCTAAATCTTATTATTTGCGATCGAAGATTCGTACAGGAAAATTGATTGATACTATAAATTATGATTTAAAAATGTTAAAAAAATAATAAAATATTATTCCATAAGTTTTGACAGTTGAATGGTATTGTATGAAAAAAAGTAACGTATGAAGAAAGTTACTTTTTGGAAAATATTATTTATCGTAACCTGTATATGCCTGTTTTTCACAGGACTTATAGCCGGTTTGCTTTATCATTACAGTCTTGAACTTCCTCCAGTATCGCAGCTAGAAGAATACGAGCTTATGAACGGCACGAAAGTGTTTGATAAAGATGGAAACCTTGTGAAGATATTCGCGAGTGAACATCGAAGAAGTGTACCATTATCCGAAATTTCAGATACACTTATAAACGCTTTTATCGCGATGGAGGATGAAAATTTCTATGATCATATGGGAATTGATTTCGCTTCGATCTTGCGAGCATTTCTTGCGAATTTTACAACCGGTAGTATTCGGCAGGGAGCAAGCACAATCACTCAGCAGCTCGCCCGGGATATGTTCCTGACACTCGAACAGTCCATGGACAGAAAAGTCAAAGAAGCGCTTCTCAGCTTCAAGATCGAAAGGACCTTTTCGAAAGATCAAATCCTGGAAATGTATCTCAATAAAACCTATCTCGGCGGTGGCAATTATGGGGTAGAATCCGCAGCACAGAACTATTTTGGGAAATCATCAAAAGATCTTACCCTTGCAGAATGCGCACTTCTGGCTCGGATACCACAGGCGCCCACTTATCTTAATCCGCGACTCCACTATGATGAAGTGGTTCGAAGAAGTAAATTTGTCCTTGCACAGATGTACGAGCTGGGTTATATAGACGAAACTGCGTACTATCAAGCATATTATGATACCGTTGAGATAAAAACAAGAAAAAAAGCAAAACAACCGCCAGATTACTTTTTTGAATACGTTCGTAAATATATCGAACAAAAATATGGCACATCAATACTGTATAATGGCGGCTTGCAAGTATACACTACTCTTGATCTGGACCTGACAAATTATGCTGATTCCGTTCTTAATGATCACCTGGTCAAGTTTGAAAATAAACTAAATTATGATGTGAAATATGACGAATTTCCTGCTGATACTTTTGATATTGATACGAAATATGTACAGGGGGGCGTATACGCGATAGAACCCAATACGGGATATGTCCGTGCAATGATAGGGGGAAGAAATTTCAATCATAGTAAGTTCAATCGTATGTTGCAGGCGCGACGGCAACCCGGATCAGCTTTCAAGCCCTTCATATATACTGCCGCTGTAGCAAATGGCTACACTGCAGCCACAATGATCAACGACCTTCCTCTTGTATTTCTGGAGAATGATACGACACTTTGGAAACCACAAAACTATTCTGATAAATTCTACGGCTTGACCAGACTCCGCATCGCACTCAAACACTCAAGGAATATTCCTGTGATCAAGATGTTTATGCATCTGACTCCTTATGAGGTGATAAAATATGCCGAACGTCTCGGCATTGAAAGCCCATTATATCCATTCCCCGCACTCTCACTCGGTTCTGCAGAGGTTTATCCGGCGGAGCTTATTTCTGCTTATTGCCCATTTGCGAATGGGGGTAAGCGGGTTGATCCTATCTACATCAAAAGAATTGATGATGAAACAGGAAAAATGCTCGAGGAACACCTTCCTCACTTCTCGCAGGTCATCAGCGAAGATATTGCCTATCTTATGACAAATTTGATGCAGTCTGTTGTGGATGGAGGAACTGCCGGCGGTATACGATGGCGTGGATTTTATCTGCCTGCTGCAGGAAAAACCGGCACGACCGATAATTTTCAGGATGCGTGGTGCATTGCTTATACTACTCAACTTGTGCTTGGTGTCTGGGTTGGTTTTGATGACAATATCACGCTTGGGAAAGGACAGGCAGGTGCGTATGTCGCAGTCCCGCCCTGGCCTTATATTATGAAAAGGGCAGTATATAACAGCTCGCCGAAGGACTCGACCGGGAAAGCGATCGTGAATAAAAAGCTTTTCCAGTTTCACGAACCGGATAATATAATTCATGTGACGATTTCCGAAAAGACCGGTTTGCTCGCTCAGCCCTTTGAAAAAGAAGTCACTGACGAGATTTTTATCAGGGGAACAGAGCCGACAATACTTTCGGATAGTTTGGGTTATAACTTTGTGCCAATTGGCTACCAGGATCTTAGCTTGGATACACTCTACATAGATATGGATGAATATTACCGCACAATGCGGTACAAGAAAAGTATTAGATCAAGCCGAACTGAATGATCGTTTTCATAATAATTATAGGTGTCCTTCTTCTCTATTATCTTGTCTATCTCGGAATATTTTACAGAGGAATAGAACGAAAATACACTGCAGCAATGAATGCCCAGCCCTTTGTATCAGTTGTTGTAGCTGCGCGGAACGAAGAAAACACAATACCACAGCTTCTCACATCACTCATCAATCAGGATTACCCGGAGGATAAATTTGAGATCATCATAGCCGATGATGGATCTGACGATACTACTGCTCGTATAGTTCAGGATTTTCAAAAAAAAAGTGACAACCTGATCTTGCTTCCGGTCACAGTTTCTGATGAGGTAGTTTCCCGCAAAAAGAATGCTCTTGCTCAGGCAGTGCAAAAAAGTAAAGGAGAGATCATTCTCACAACTGATGCAGATTGTGTGGTAACGTATCAATGGATTTCCGGCATGGTTCGCTATTTCGGCAGAGGAGTTGGAATGGTCGCAGGTTTGTCCACTCCATTTATCCCGAATTGGAAAGAAGCAACTCTATTCCAGAAGTATGAATATATTGATACGATCGGACTTTTTTTTGCGGCAGCAGGTGCACTTGGCGCAGATAAAGCATTTTCATGCAGTGGACAAAATTTGGGTTATACAAGAGAAGCTTTTAAGAAGGTGCGGGGTTACGAAAGCATAAAAAATCAAATTTCCGGAGATGATGTTCTTATTATGCAACTCATCAAGAATGCGGGTTTTGAGTTACGTTTTGCCTTTGGTAAAGAAACCCAGGCGCTCACAAAATCAGAAACAAGACTCGGGAAATTCCTGAACCAGCGCACAAGATGGGCTTCCAATGAAAGAGTTCAGATATCACTTAATACTGGTTTTTATCTCTATCTTGCAGATGTTTTTCTCCTCAACGTGCTTATTATTGTCGGACTATTTTTCATATCTCTTTATGCAGCCGGTGCGTGGCTGTTGAAAATGATAGGAGAATATGTTATTTTGCGAAGAGGCATCATGCGTTTTGCTTTACCAAAGAAATCTCTCTCCCTGTTTCCTTTGTGGGCTATTTTACAACCTCTGTATATCACGATAGTCGGAATCGGAGGAAAGCTTCGTCTTTTTTCCTGGAACAAAAAACCACGAACCAGATCGTGAAAAATTGGATATTTATCCTTTGACAAATAATATCAGCATTAGAATAAGTGTCCTATTGAAAATCATGAAGGAAAGTTAATATGGCAAAGAAAATCAAACGGCATAAACACCATGAAATAAAAGAAGATAAGTTTGTGACAAACGCATTGCTTTTGTCGGAATTTGTCCAGAACCACTGGAAAAAGGTAGCTCTTGGCGCAGCAGCACTCATTGTTGTCATTATTGTGGTCGTTGCAATGACATCCCGTTCCGGGAAAGTCAACATTCTGGCATTAAGGCAGTTCGACATTGCCCTTGCACTCTATGAAGATGACCAGATGGATGAAGCTGAGGCTGCATTCTCTGCAGTGCTTGATGAGTATGGTCCCTCAAAATATAGTGGGTTATCATACCTGTATCTTGGAAAGATCAATATCGAAAAGAGCGAACCAGATGTAGAAATGGCAGAGACGTATTTTGATAAAGCGAAATCCAGAGTACATGATACTTTGCTCAAAGAAACAGCATGGATCGGGCTTGCAGAATGTACAAGATTGGCTGAAGGTGATGATGCATATTATGAGTATCTCAAGCACATAATCAAGAAATTTTCCAATTCGTATAATGTTTCTCAAATCTCATTTAAAATAGCAGAGCATTATTTTGCAGTCGATAAGTATGAAGAGGCAAAGGAATATTATACCCTGATTGTGAAAAAATTTAAAAGTTCTTCAGACTATTACAAATCGAAACAGCAGTTAGAATATATTGAACAGCTACAGCAGGATAAGTAAACATCAACTTTTTTAAGCCCTTTTCATAGGGCTTTTTTTATATTTACAAGATGAAAAAGAACATACTCAGCTGGATCAGCTATGATTTTGCCAATTCTTCTTTCACAACGGTTATCGTGACAGTTGTATACAGTGTATATTTCAAGTCTGTTGTAGTTGGTAAAGAAGGAATCGGAGACTCACTTTGGGGGATTTCGGTCAGTCTTTCAATGCTCATTGCAGCGATTCTTTCACCGATCCTCGGAGCCATTGCAGATCAAACTCACTCTAAAAAGAAATTCCTTTTTGTGTTCTGTTACATCTCAGTGCTTTTTACCGGATTACTATATTTTGTTCGTGCCGGCGCTGTATTGTGGGGTATGCTTATATTCATGATCGCCAATATTGGTTTTGAAGGCGGTAATGTATTTTATAATGCTTTTCTACCTGAGATCACGACTAAGAAAAATCTGGGTAAGGTCTCCGGTTTGGGATGGGGGATCGGTTACATCGGGGGATTGAGTGCACTTATCCTTTCCTACCTGTTCATTAAAACGAATGTACCTCTTGTTTTTCCTTTGATCGCTGCATTCTTCGGAGTTTTTGCAATTCCGATATTCCTTTTCTTAAAAGAATCAAAGCCCAAACAGCAATTTGAAAATACGAAATATATAAAAGTCGGGTACGAGCGTATAAAAAAGACGTTTCGTCATATTAAGGATCTGAAAGAACTTTTCAGGTTTTTGACATCATTTTTTATTTATAATGACGGTATCAAAACAGTAATAGTTTTCGCAGCGATATACGGAGCCCAGCGCTTTAGTATGTCTGGCTCGCAGCTTATCATTTATTTTGTGCTGGCGAATATTACTTCCTTTATCGGAGCGCTCATTTTTGGTTATATTGTTGACAGGATCGGAGCCAAAAAAACAATATCAATTTCATTGCTTATCTGGATTGCTGTGGTTATCTGGGCATTTTTCTGTACCAATATGACGCAGTTTTACGGAGTTGGGCTGTTGGCAGGTATTGCGATCGGGTCTAGCCAGTCTGCAAGCAGGTCATTCTTGTCACTTCTCACTCCTGAAGATAAGCACGCTGAATTCTTTGGTTTTTATGCAGTCAGCGGCAAAGCTGCTGCCATCGTTGGTCCTTTATTATATGGATTGCTCGTGCTGATCTTAAACAGTCAGCGTTGGGCTATCTTGAGCATTGCACTTTTCTTTGTGGTCGGATTTCTTGTTCTTCAAACTGTGAATGAGAAAAAAGGTATTCAGGTCGCATCGCATATTTTTAGAAAGGAGTAGCTATGTGTGGAATAGTGGGTTATATAGGAAATAAACAGGCGCTTCCAATTGTGATCGAAGGCATCAAACGTCTGGAATATCGCGGGTATGATTCCTCTGGAATTGCAATCATAAACTCGGATGATGAGCTGGTTATTCATAAGAAAGAAGGCAAAATCGTAGAACTGGAGCAGTCATTCCCAAAAGGAGTAAATTTCGATGCTCATTTAGGTATTGCTCATACTCGTTGGGCAACGCACGGTGAACCGACGACTCTCAATGCTCATCCCCATATTGATTGTACTGGAAAGATCGCAGTTGTACATAACGGGATCATTGAGAATTATAAACTACTTCGAGAAAAATTGGAGCGTGAGGGTCATACTTTTACAAGTGATACAGACACAGAAGTCATCGCTCATCTCATTGAGCAATTCTATCTTCAATGTAAAAATATGCATAATGCAGTTCGTATGATGCTCAAACAGGTCGAGGGAACGCTTGGTATTGCAGCCATTAATCTGGATATTCCTGATAAACTCTATGCCGCACGCAGAGGAAGTCCGCTTATTATCGGAGTGGGGGATGGTCAAAATTTTATCGCTTCCGATGCTGCTGCTTTAGTCGTACATACAAAGAATGTCATTTACCTTCAGGATGATGAAACCGCAGAGGTTTCCGCAAACGATTTTACTATTAAAACGATCGCTGACGACGAAGTTCAGAGAGAAATAAGCAAGATCAACTGGGACATCTCCATGATCAATAAGGGCGAGTATGATTTCTTCATGTTGAAGGAAATATTTGAACAACCCACAACGATCGCGAATGCTTTTCGCGGTAGAATTATGGACATGTTTAACACATCTCGTCTTGGAGGAATTTCCCTTTCTATTGATTGGATGAATAAAATCAAGAATATTTGCATTGTTGCCTGCGGGACGTCATGGCATGCCGGGATGGTCGGTCAGTATCTTATAGAGGACATCGCCAAAATACCTGTTCGTGTCGAGTATGCTTCCGAGTTCCGATACCGCGATCCCTTATTAAATCCGGAAACTCTTGTGGTCGTGATCAGCCAGTCCGGTGAAACAGCCGATACCCTTGCTGCGCTGAGAGAAGCCAGGACGCGTGGTACAAAAGTTATGGGTATCACAAATGTCGTGGGCAGCAGCATTGCCCGTGAAACTGATTTTGGTTCATATATCCATGCAGGCGCCGAGATCGGTGTAGCATCCACAAAAGCTTTTACATCTCAGATAACAGTGCTCTTCCTGCTTGCGCTCTTGCTTGGGAGAATGCGCACTGTATCACCGCGTGATGGCGCCGAATATATTAAGGAATTAAAATCAATTCCGGGTAAAGTAAGCGAAATCCTTAATATGGATAGTGAAATTAAGCTAATTGCAGATAAGTACAAGAATGCGACGAATGCACTCTATCTCGGCAGGGGAATCAACTTTCCCGTTGCTCTCGAAGGTGCATTAAAGCTGAAAGAGATTTCCTACATCCACGCAGAAGGATATCCTGCTGCAGAAATGAAACACGGTCCAATTGCGCTGATCGATGACAATATGCCTGTTATCGTTGTTGCTCCTGATGATTTTGTATATGGGAAGATATTGAATAACATCGAAGAGGTAAAAGCCAGAAAGGGAAAGATCATAGTGGTTGCGAATGAGCCCAGCAATGGTCTGGAAAGTCTCGCCGATGATATAATTTTTGTTCCCAGAACCCTTCCTGCGCTCACGCCGCTTCTGACAGTGATCCCGCTCCAGCTTTTTGCGTATCATGTAGCGGTACAGAGAGGACTCGATGTTGACCAGCCGAGGAATCTGGCAAAAAGCGTAACCGTCGAATAACGTGAGATGAGCCAGCGGATCAAGAAGTGCAATGCTTTTGTGCTGAAGGTAACCGAATACAGCAATACCAGCCAGATCATACAGTTTTTTTCTAAGGAATTTGGACATATCGGTGTGATAGCTAAAGGCACTCGAAATCCCAAGAATAAATATTACGGACTGATCCAGCACCTTGGAAATTATGAGATCGTTATTTACAAAAAAGACACCTCGCTTTCTTTGCTTAAAGAGATCTCAGTCATTGATGATCATAGCGAACTTACGTCGGATTTTACTATGATTGCTCTCGCACATGCTGCCGCAGAACTCTACCTTCAGCTTATGTTCGAGGAAGATGATTATGAAAAATTTTATATTCTCCTCACACGATTTTATGAATATCTTCCAAGAGTAAAAAATAATCATATTCTTATTTTTTGGAGATTTCTGCTCCGGGTTGCAAGCTTTCTTGGTTTTTCTCTGAAATTCAGTCAATGTCAGGTGTGTGGGACTCAAAACAGTGAGCTCTTTCATGGGATTTCTTTTGTTCATAATGGATTTATTTGCAGTAATTGTGCTAAAAAGAGAGCTACGACAGAGCATTTTCAGATAAATGAATCAACCAGAAAATTGCTACTTACAATAAGAAGTCTTCATGATCTGGAATCGTTTGAAATTACCGAGCAGGATATCAAGACAATCAACACAATTGTCCGAACTTATCTCAGCTATCACCTTCATAAGAAAATACATTTAAGGAGTTTGGAAGTTTTGTAGATAGAGGAAGATACACCTATTAACTAATTGTGCAGGATAAACCTGCATATACCCCTAATTGTGATAGAGATGGGTTTATCCCGTGGAGAAACACAAGTATTGAAATTGGATACTTATTCAAATGAAGCATGATATATCGTGGTGGGGAAGAAAAAAAATATTTCATAATAACAAATTAAGTTTGACAAAAAATTTATTCCAAAGTATAAAACATGGCGGAGTTGAAATGAATCATATAATTTATAATCAAGAATTGGATTTGAAAAATAAGATGATAACCATCCATAGCATCTATGTAAACGAGTTATTATGAGCAAACTATTTTTTATTGGAATAATCCTTTCACTTGCTCTTATCAATCCTTTATCTGGTGAGAGTAAGTACATCACCTACACACAAACCTTTCCATGGATAGGTCCAGAAGGTGAAGACCCGGCGGTTGTCTTTGCAGATTTGATTGAAGAAGGGAAATTAGTAAGAGTAATGCTTGATAAGGTGCATTTATTTTATTATGATCCCAGTATTGGATGGATAAATAATATTGGAAAAATAATGAATGATCAGGATTGTGTCATTAAAGTATTTCGCGATTTTCCAATTATTAATAGAGAGCATGTTATTCAGGTGCATCCAAATAGAGACCCAACCACGATAATCGTAGATATCAATGGCACGGGCAATTATACTACTATCCAGGAGGGAATAGACAATTCAGTAAACGAGGATACCGTTCTTGTCTATCCTGGAACATATTATGAAAACATAAATTACATTGGCAAAAATATTACTGTTGCAAGTAAATATATTACTATGCAAAATAATTCTTATATTGATTCAACAATAATTGATGGTAATCAAAATGGGAGTGTTGTAACTTTTAACAGCGGAGAAGATAGCACTGCAATATTATGTGGTTTTACTATTCAGAATGGAAGTGGAACAATAGATCTTTATGCTGATTATTGTGGAGGCGGAATATTTTGTAAAGACTCGGCTATGAATACTAAAAATTCTATTATTAAAGGGAATACATCACGAAGTGGAGGGGGAATATATGTTAGAAATGGGAATATCAAATTAAATAATGTAATTATTAAATATAATGAAGTATCTACTACTGGTGGAGGTGGGGGTATTTATTGTAAAAACGCAGATCTATCGTTACAAAGTACAGATATTTATTACAATCATTCTGGTTTTGGAGGTGGGGGTATCACCTTCACCTCAAATTCTACTGTGCATTTCGCCCCCAATGATAGATGTAACATATATCTAAATTATTCAGGTATGGGTAGTGATATTTATGTGAATGAATGTAATGCGATAACCGAAATTATAGTTGATACTTTTACTGTTATGCAGCCAAATCAAGACTTTGTTAATACATATTATAATAGTAATGATGTAGACTTTGATATACTAAGTGCAAAAATAGAACCCATAAATCAAGACTTATATGTGAGTCCTGATGGAAATGATATAAATAGTGGATTAAATATAGACGAACCACTTAAAACCATCTCTTATGCGCTTTTGAAAATTGCATCTGACAGTACCAATCCTAACAATATACACCTTGCAGAAGGGATATATTCTTCATCATTGACAGGCGAAAGATTTCCTCTTAATGCTCGCAGTTATGTTGGAATAATTGGAGAGTCTGAGGAAAGTTCTATTCTTGATGGAGATAATCTATATTGCTTAATAATGTGCATTAGTGTTGATAGAGAGATAAAACTGGAGAAATTAACAATTCAAAATGGTAATGCTATGTATGGGGGCGGAATAAAATTTTATGAGAATTCCAATGGAATTGTGAAAAATGTGACTATAAGAGATAATTATACTGATGGATTTGGCGGTGGAATTTTTTGCAGAACTAATAGTAATCCTATATTTGATAATGTTATAGTTACAAACAATTCTGCTGAAGTTGGTGGAGGTGTAAAAATAGTAGAAAGTAATCCTATTTTTATAAATTGTATAATTTCTTATAACTCTGCAGATCCTACATATATTGGGACAGCCGGCATTTCTTGTACTAACGAATCTTCATTAATACTAATTAATACTTTACTTATTAAAAATTCTGGAAATGAAACTGCTGGTATATTGTTAGGAACAAATTGTTATTCTACTTCAGTAAACAATTCATTCGTAGACAATAATGGTGAAAATATAATTTATTTAATAGAAAACGGAAATATAGAATTGGTGAATTCTATTCTTTGGGATAATACTAACAGAGAGATATACTTTTGTCATAATCATGACCCAAACTATGCAGAAATCTCTTACACAGATATTAAGAATGGAGAATCTGGCATACAAACAAACGGGAATGGCACTTACTACTGGGGTGCTGGTAATATAAATCAAGCTCCTCTTTTTGTAGATTCACTCAACGATAACTATCAACTTCAGCCAGGTTCAACCTGCATCGATGCAGGCACACCGGACACAACAGGACTGAATCTTCCCGCAACGGACTTAGCAGGTAATACGAGAATATTCAATGGAAGAATAGATATCGGCGCATACGAGTATCAGGGATATGGCATAGATGAGCCGGATACGTCGTTTATTCATAATTTGTATTTATTCAAAAATACTCCCAATCCTTTTAAGGAATCCACCACAATATCTTTTATCTCTGCGGATTATGAAAGGATCAAAGAGTACACACTTTCAGTATATAACACAAAAGGACAGCTTGTGAGAAGATATAAGGGGAAAAAGGATAATTTTTGGGTAAAGACTGAAATTGTCTGGGACGGCACAGACGAGCAAGGCAGAAAGGTCGCACCTGGGACATATTTCTACAAGTTGGAGTATAATGGGCATGCGGTAGTGAGGAAGATGGTCCGGCTTCGCTAGCGCTGCGCAACGTAAAATGAAAAATGCAAAATAGAAAATGGAAAACGTGGAGTCGACGACTCCGTCGTCGCAAATACCCAATAAGCTCTTGATGAAGAAACTTATCTTGCTTTCTGTCATCGTTATACTTATTTATTCCATGCCTCTTTTTGCTATGGATGACTTTATCATCTACACGAAGATATTCACACATTTAGGAGCCGAGGGTGGTGATCCTGAAATCGTTTTTCATGATTTGATAAAAACGAAGCAATTATATGCCGCTAAGGGAAATAATGAAAGGTTTTATTTTAATGGTAATAAATGGATAAATGAAATCGGCAAAATCAGAAATGACCAGGAATATATGATAAAGATTATCCGTGATGTTCCAAGTAGTCATAGAAAACATATTGTTCAAATGCAACCGACCAGAGACCCAATCACGATCATCGTCGATATTAACGGCACAGAAGATTACACAACAATCCAGAAAGGAATAGACAACTCAGTAAACGGAGATACAGTTTTAGTATATCCCGGAACCTATTATGAGAATATAAATTACAATGGAAAAAACATTACGGTAGCAAGTCTATATCTAAATACACAAATTGATTCATTTATAAAAAATACTATTATTGACGGCAACAAGAATGGAAGTGTTGTTACCTTTGAAAGCGGTGAAGATACAACAGCTGTTCTTTGTGGGTTTACCATTCAAAATGGAAGCGGCACCTATTATTCGCATAATTACCATGGTGGTGGTTTATTATGTAAAAATGCTCATCCCACAATCAGCAATTGTAGTATAGAAAACAATTTTACAGAACAGGGAGGTGGTATAAGCTGTGTCTCATCTCACATTCATTTAAGAGGTACCACAATTAAAAATAACTATGCAGAGTATAATGGAGGTGGAATATTATTTTGGGATAATTCAAGTGCAATTTTTGATGTTAATGAACGATGCAATATTTTCCTCAATTATGGTTCGAGTAGTTGCGATCTCCGATCAATAGATTGTGATAATATCACTATTATAGTTGATACATTTACTGTGACGGAACCGGATAATTATTTTGCTTATCCTGTTGATTATTTCACTTTTGACATACTACATTCTAAAATAAAACCTATCAATCAAGACTTATATGTAAGTCCGGATGGTGATAACGGCAATAGTGGATTAACGCCAAACGATCCATTGAAGAATATAGCGTATGCATTAACTAAAATTATTTCAGACAGCACACAACCGAATACAATTCATCTAGCCAATGGTATATATTCACCGAACATGACCAACGAGATATTTCCTCTTAATAGCAGGAGTTATGTCTCTATCATAGGAGAGAATGAAGAAAATACAATTCTTGATGGAAATGATTTATCAGGTCTCATAGCATGTGTTTTTGGTGATAACCACTTTTCTATCGAAAATCTCACTATTCAAAATGGGAATGCAGGCATTGGGAGTGGCGTCCATTTTAGTACAAATTCGAATCCAATTGTAAAAAATGTAACTTTGAAGGATAATATAGCAGATCATATTGGTGGTGCCGTCGTATGTAGTAATAATAGCTCACCAATTTTTGATTATGTTACCATTAAAAATAACTATGCTGGTGTTACCGGGGGAGCGATGTATTTAAGTTATTCCAGTCCAATACTCAAAAACGTAATCATTAGTGGGAATAGTGTTGATCCTTCATTCGGATCGATTCCAGGAATTTGTGGAGCTAGTTACTCTAATCCATTGTTAATAAATGTGGAAATAGTTAACAATATTGGTGGTGAAGATCATACTGTTATGGGTTTTGGGAATAACAGTTCTGCTTTTATTACAAATACCACTATTGCAGGTAATAATAATATAAATAAAGCAATAGATTGCAACACGAATAATAATATTATATTGAATAATTGTATTCTGTATAATAACGAAGCTGAGAATGAAATAAATTTTGATATTAACGGTTATTCAAACTTAGTAACACTATCTTATACAGATATAAAAGGTGGTGAGAATGGAATAGAAACTAATGGTGCTGGCACCGTAAACTGGCTTGAAGGTAATATAGACTCTATTCCCCAATTTGTTGGCGGAGATCCATTCAGTTATGAGTTAACGAAATATTCTCCCTGTATTGATGCCGGCAAACCGGATACAACAGGATTGCATCTACCTGCAACGGACTTAGCGGGGAATCCAAGGATTTATAACGGTAGGATAGATATTGGTGCTTATGAGTATCAGGGATATGGAATAGATGAACCGGATACTTCTTTTATTCATAACTTGTATTTTTTCCAAAATAGTCCGAATCCTTTTAAGGCATCCACCACAATATCTTTTATCTCAGCAGATTATGAAAGGATAAAAGAATATACACTTTCAATATACAATACCAGAGGACAGCTTGTGAGAAGGTTTGATGGTAATAAGGATGGTTTTTGGATAAGAACAGAAATTATGTGGAATGGCACGGACGAACAAGGTAAACAGGTCGCACCGGGAACGTATTTCTACAAATTAGAGTATAACGGGCATGCGGTAGTGAGGAAGATGGTTTTGCTTCGCTAGCGCTACGCAATAAAAAATGTAAAATAGAAAATTTAAAATGAAAAATATGGAGTCAGGTGAGTAGATAAGAATGAAAGAACAAAATCATAAAAGGCGATACCAATTGTAAAAGCTTGTCATTCTGATTGAAGCGAAGCGGAGAGAAGAATCTATTTATTAAAAGCATGTTTTGAAAAAATAGACTCTTCTCCAGACGAATCGAGATGAGAGTAACAATTGTTTTAGTTGAGAGGTGTGTTTTTTGTTATAACCTCACCCTGGCCCTCTACTAAAAGGAAGTGGAATTAAATGAAGAATATTTGCCAGCAATAAAATTTTTCCCCAGTGTCATTCTCGTGAAAGCGGGATTCAGTATTTACAAACGATAATAAAAAGATGTGCTTTAATTACAAAACCTTGCGAACGGTTGAAAGCATTATTTGAGATAATCGTTCACTTCTGAAATCTTAAATTGGCATTCTTCAATGGTCAATCAATACAAGAATGGAAGCAGGGGCTTGTGAGGGGAAAATACGCAAGATCGGAATCTTGCGTTACATTACCTTAAATTTCAAGGAAGCAAGCTCAAGAGAGATGCAAGAACTTTGGGCAAGTTTAAAACTTTCGCAAAGGTTATCCAACCAGCTCCCTCAACACGATCCTGTATGAAGGTCTATACAAATTCCTATAAGCAGTAGAATGTGAAAAATGTGGAAAATCCTTTTCACATAAAATCTTATTAAATTTTCCCCATTGGTTTAGAGTAAAATTTTCAAAATTCTTGTTCTCGATCAATGAACCTAATTCAAGCCAAGAGTGTTTTAATTTATCTTTGTCGGGAATCATTTTTCGCTGCGTTTCACACATCATTTCAAAAAGTGCATCAAGCGAATCTTCCTTTTTAAAAACAGGTATATTCAATCGTACGAGTTCATGATCCAATGAAATATCAACATACAGTCCGGTTTCATAGCTTTCATTATGTGATTCAAATTCCTTTTTCAGGTAAGAATATGCCAGTTCTTTATTCTGCAAGATATGTGCAGGTCCCATCACACTCTGGTAGAGAAGTTTATATATATCCTCGAGTTCCATTGCAGGGTAACGCTTCAAATGGTAAAAAATAAGTTCGATCATTTTCTTTTGGTTCATGGCAGCACTACACATTTTGTGAAATTATTGACAAGAAAATCAGCTCGCTCAAATGCAATGCTAACTTTATGTCCTTACTATGGGTATGCAAATCAGATTTTAACCACAAAGAACAAAGAGTAAATTTATCGTAATAGTGTATGTGTTCGATGATTTATTTGTGTAGTAGTTTGGAATAAGAAATTTTAAGAATTATTAATATAGGAGTTAAAATGGTGTTTTATTCAAAACTGACCAGGATGCTTAATAGTCATCCAAACGTACTGGAAGATATTCCACGCAAAGAGATGATCAAGCGCTCTATCGACGATGGTGAAGCTGTGGTCTCTGCGAATGGTGCTTGTACCACATGGACACCAATTGAATCTACCGGCAGGAGTCCAAAGGATACAATGATCGTACAACGCCCTGAAAGCGAGGCTGACATTGATTGGAATTCACCCAATAATATTCCCATTGATTCTGAAACATGTGATATGATCCTTGAAGATACGCTCATAACCTTTTCTGATAAGGACAAAATCTATATTACCAATCGAGTGCTCAGCGCAGAAATATCTTATGCGTTGCCCATACGAACGATCTGTGATCAATCTCTCACAGCGCTTTTTACAGATAATATGTTCCGTTCGGTTCCTGGGGATATTTCCGAAAGCGTTTTTGCGAAAAATGGTTTTACGATCCTCGTGCTTCCTTATGACAAGCTGAATAGAGAGCGTTATAAAGGGCGGCTTCGCACATTGCCTGATGGGAAGACATCGAATATGGCAATCGTTATGGATTTTGACAGACGAATCGGTGTGGTGTATGGCTCTGCTTATGGAGGAAGCGTCAAAAAATTGATGTTCACTGTGATGAATTACTATCTTCCTGCGGAAGGAATCTTGCCTTTGCATTGTTCAGCTAATGAAGGAGAGAACGGAGATTCTGCACTTTTACTTGGGCTTTCGGGCACAGGAAAGACAACGCTTTCTGCCGATCCCAAACGAGCACTTCTGGGAGATGATGAGCATGGCTGGAATGAAAAAGGTATTGCAAATTTTGAAAACGGTTGTTATGCGAAACTTATAAATCTGCAAGCTGACAAAGAACCGGAAATTTTTCACGCGGTGTTTCATGATGCTGATTATCTCGATCATGGAGCAATTATTGAAAACTGCATGATGTATCCGGACGGACATTTTGATGTCGATGATGAACGCATAACCCCGAATTCCCGTGGATCATATCCTCTTTCTTTTCTCTCAAATATCAAAAAATCTTCGAAATCAGGTCATCCATCCACGATTCTTTTTCTTACTGCTGATGCAAATGCGGTGATTCCACCCATTGCAAAGCTGAATCCGGAACAGGCAATGCTGTGGTTCCTGATGGGATATACAAGCAAACTCGCAGGTACTGAGACTGGAATTGTTGAACCGGTCTCCACATTTTCACGTTTTTTTGGGGAGCCCTTTATGCCGAGAAATCCTGACGTCTATGCATTTATGTTGGTCGAGAAAATGAAAAAATATCACTCGCAAGTTTATCTTGTGAATACCGGGTGGAGTGGTGGACCCTTTGGTGTTGGGTCACGCATGGATATCAATTTGACCAGAAGACTCGTTGATGCTGCATTGGGTGGAGAGCTTAAAAATGTGAAATATAGAGATGACAACTTATTCCATTTATCGGTCCCGATTGAATGCCCAGGAGTTCCTTCCGAAATTCTCGAACCACGCAACACATGGGAAGACAAGAGTGCCTATAATGAGAGGGCAAAAAAATTATCTTTGGAATTCAGCGCTCACTTTGACAAGGCATATGGAGATAAAAATATCGATCCTGCTGTTCGTGCGCAGTGTCCCGGTAAATAATATTCGGTTTATATAAATAAAAAACCCCACTATAGCTTAGCGGGGTTTTTTTTGAATAAAGTATTACTTATTTCCTTCTTCGATCATTTCCTCTGGTTTCTCTTTTTCGACGGGTTCGGGGACACGTTCCCATGTCTGGCTGCGACCGATTCGGAAAATAACTTTGATGTAACCTCGCACCTGCAATTTGGTACCATCTTCAATAGTACGGATCTTGCAATTGTAGATCTTTCCTTTTTTAGGATCAAGGATCTTTCCGCCATCCCACCAGCCGTTCTTATCTTCGGTAAGTCCCCACATGATGGTTGCACCTTTAATGGGTTTTCCAGTAAGGTCTCCGGAACCCTCGGCACAGGTCGGATTCTGGTCTTCGTCGGGAAGGCGGAAAAGTTCTATAATTTTACCTTTCAGTTCGCCGTTTTCAACCCAAATATTAACGATTGATTTTGCTTGTCCTGTTTCATCATCGATGGTTTTCCACCAGCCAGTTGGTGAGAGGTTGTCTGCATAAAGTGCCATGGTGATAAAGATGACACCCATTATAAGTAAGAGTAGTTTTTTCATTGCTCCTCCAGGAGTTTTATTTGATTTGAAGTGATTTTTTTCATACAAAAATTATTGTTAAAACTACAACGATAAACAAGCTTGGCAGCATATTTATGACTTTTAATTTCTTGATCTCTAAAATTGTAATTCCTAATCCAATAAGAATTATTCCACCCACAGCAGTAAGTTCATTGATAATAGGTATGGTTACAGACTGTTCAAAAAGTTTTGCAAATAGAGTCAACCCACCTTGATAGATGAGCAACGGGATCACAGAAAGCATTACTCCGATGCCAAGAGCTGCAGCAAGTGCAATCGAAGCGACTCCGTCAAGAAGAGATTTGGTAAGAAGAAGATTGGGGTTTCCACCAAGCCCTTCCTCGATCGCTCCTAAAATAGTCATCGATCCCATACAGAAAAGCAAGAACGCAGTTACCAATCCTTCAGAGAATTTATCGTTTTGTGAGTGCCATTTTTTCTTAAGAGAATTGCTCATCTTTGTCAACCATGCATCAATATTCAGCAGCTCGCCTATGATCGAGCCCAGAATGAGACTGAAGATCAAAATGAGATAATGCTCGGTTTTCAAAGCCATTGTAATTCCGAGGAAGATCGTGAATAATCCAATTGTCTGGAATGCAATAGTTGTAAGTTTTTGAGGAAGTTTTTTTCGAAGGATTATTCCAATAATACTTCCAATGATCACTGCACCTACATTAACAAATGTACCGATCATACTATTCGAACCTGCCTACTGTGAAAAACTCCTGGATTTCTTTAATGTCTGAATTCAGTGCTTCTTTTAGTGTGCCGACGAAAAGCGCCTTACCTTCATCAAGAAACACAATTCGGTCGGCAATTCTATGAATGCTGGCGAGTTCATGGGTGACAACCACAATTGTCATATTGAGTTGTCGCTTGAGTTGGAGCAAAAGGTCATCAATCGCTTTCGAGGTTATTGGATCAAGCCCCGCAGAGGGTTCATCACAAAAAAGTAGTTGAGGGTCGAGCGCAATTGCCCGAGCAAGTGCCGCACGCTTTTTCATACCTCCGGAAAGTTCAGATGTCGACAAGTACATTGCATGTGCAAGCTCAACAAGATTTAGCTTTGTTTCGATTATCCTGTTAATGAGCTCTCTATCGAGATTCGAGTGTTGTTCCAACGGAATGGCTACATTTTCGCCAACCGATAGTGAGTTTAAAAGCGCTCCATTCTGGAAAAGTACTCCGCATTTCATGAGAATTTCATCTAAATCTTCTTCCTCAATTCCAACGATTTCTTTATCAAAGACTTTTATTGAACCTGATACTGGTTTTAGCAACCCGATAATGTGTTTAAGGAGTGTAGTTTTTCCGCAACCGCTCCCGCCTAAGATTATAAACACCTCGTTCTCTTTTATATCAAGAGTAATGCCATCAAGAATACGACGTCCATCAAACTCAGTGATCAGGTCTTTAACTTCAATTATTTTTTCCATAGCAATTAATAGAATAAAAGACCCAGAATCGAGTCAGCAACAATAACCATAAAGATGGCTGTTACCACCGAAGCAGTTGTCGAACGTCCCACTCCTCCAGCACCACCTTTTGCTCGCAGTCCGAAAAAGACCCCAACAATTGTGATTAACCATGCAAAGACAAAACTTTTAACTACGCTTGTAATGATGTCTTTTAGCACCATGACATTTGCCATTCTATCCACAAATGCTGTAGGACTTAACTTAAGATACGTGATGCCAATCAGGAATCCTCCCATAATTCCAATGATATCAGCAAAAATCGTAAGGAGCGGAGTAGCAATTGTCATCGCATATAATTTTGGTAACACAACATATTTAATAGGATTGAGAGCCATTGTTTTAAGAGCATCGAGCTCTTCAGAGATTTTCATCGTAGCAATTTCAGAAGCAATCGCAGAACCGCTTCTGCCTGCAAGAATAATTGCAGTCATAAGAGGACCCATTTCACGAGTCATAGAAATTGCAATAAGGTCAACGATGTAAATATTTGCACCGAAGCTTCTGAGTTGCTGTGCTGATTGAAGCGAGAGAATGAAACCAATAAGGAATGAGATCAGTCCTACTATTGGAAGTGCGTTTACACCGATCAGATTGCTTTGAACGACGAACTCTCCCTTGCGCTGTCCCTTTTTGGAAAACAGACCTGCCACACCCCAGTAGAGCATATCTGAAGCAAGATATATGAAGTATTTGATATTATCAAAAAAACTGAAACCCTTATCCCCAAGACCTTCAAAATAGCCAAGCTTCCGTGGTTTTTCAAACTCCTTTCCACTTAATTCCAGGGATGAAAAAGCAGTAAGAGAATTTTGTACTTTTTCCGAGGCGTTTATAACTTTTGTTTCAATTGAGGATTTTTTGAGAGATTCTATAACTTGATCAATCGCAGCAACACCAGCACTGTCTATGGTCTTAAGATTTCCGGCATCTATTGAAAGTTCGGTATTTTGCTTAATATCAGAGAGGTTTGCAGAAACAAATTTAAGGAATGCTTCTGCATTTTTTATAGTCAGTTCGTCTTGTAAGACGAGAGCTTCATTCTTGAATTCAAAGGAATTCATATTAGAAGGTGATGATCGTCAGATCCAGTGAAAGATTATGATCAACCTGCGTCCAGGATTTAGTTTCATCTTGCTTTACTGTAAGGGTATAATCTAAGGAGACATAACTGGATATACGGAAGCTGAGTGTGTTATCAAGCCTGAAAACCTGTTTCCTGCTTTTTTCAAAAGGATAAAGCGTATAGAATTCAGCGACATAGTTTATATTGTTAGAGATGCGGAAGTCACCACCAACATTGCCTTCAAATCCGCTCAGGTTGACAGATTCAAGTTCTCTGAATATATTGGGATCTGTAGTATCTTGTTCATAAACATTTGAGTTTACAGTTTGAGAAAATCCCAAACCGGTTTTGATATATAGATTGCTTGTATTTGTATTAAACAAAGTAAGATTAAGTCCAATACCTTCCTCAAGACTTAATGGATATAGCATAGGGGTTATCTGCACATTATCACTATTTGTGATAGTTTGAATGGTATCTCCTTCTGTATTGATCTTATAGATAACTGGTTGGTCAGCTTCGAAGTAGAACTTTGTCGGGAAAACATTTGAAGCAAGACGTAATCGACCATACACACCAAAGGATTTAATGAAGTAAAAGATATATGTGGGTTGCAATTGAAATGAGTTTGAATAGATACGGAAATCTTTATCTTGCTCTTTAGTAAACCCTATATTCAAATCCTGCCGAGAAGAAAAATAATGAGGGAATACATCGTACCTTAACTCATTATTTATCTTAGTACTCAGCGTGATATTCGTAACAGATTCATCTTTGTTCGCAAAGTTATCGCTGCTGAGAAGAAAGCTTCCTTTTATGGATGTATAGTATCTCCATGCACGTACCTGATCGGACTCTTTCATTTCCGGTAAAATACCTGCGCCAACAAAATTCTTCGTGGAGGAGTCCATTACGATCGTAAGTTCTTCCAGCATACCTTCCATCACACGTATTGTCGTGAAATTAATAAATGTTTTTGGAGATTCTTTATATTTGATGATCTTGTAAACTCCTGGTTTCAGGAGCCAGGTTTCTTGTTTTTCTCCAGGCTGATCTTCCTTTGCACTATATTTTGTACCAATGCTGTTTTTATAGTTATCGATCTGATAGATTTCATAAGCTTCGCGAATGAAATCTCTGTTCTGGTCGATGATCTTCACAATAAGACCGCTCCATGTGGGTTCAATTATTCGTGTTTGACCAGCTTTCAGAGTCACATCGACTTTTACCTTTTGATCTATTAAAAGTGCTGAACCGATCACCAATGTGTAAGAACCAGGGTTCATAAAGATGCTTTGTCCAACTGGACATGCGTCTTTTACTAATTGTCCGTTTTGATAGATCATATATCCTGGTTCAAGTTCTGGATCAGACATAGCCGGCACAAATATTCTGCCCATACCGAGCTGGTCATCGATTCCTTCTTTTTCGAGCTGGCGCATCGGTTCCGATGCATTCCAGGTATTATATTTAGCGTTGATATCCTGGTTCGCAGTTTGGCTACTTTGAGTTATGGCATTGCCTGCCAGTGCTGTTATCAAAATAATGAGTATGAAAAATATTTTTTTCATGTATTCCTCCGCAACTGTATGCTATTTACCCTGCGTCGGGGCAGGTTGATTTTTTGGTAATGTTTCAAAATATTCCTGTACCTTTCTAAGAAAGATAGTGATCTCATTTTTTAGTGTATCACTCAACGTTTTTGCAAAAAAGCTCATACTTTCTGTATACAATGGAGCATATCTCTTGATTTCGTAATTTACTACTGTAATATTATTTTTCACGTCTATCATTTGTATGGTAATGCCTATATCAGCCCGCTGGAACTCATTGAGGGGAAGGTCGCTGACGTATTTTTCAATATTATGGATCGAGCCAGTGATGATATAGTCGGGACGTTGGTCCAGAAAGATTTTTTTGCATTCATGAACAAGATTCAGTGCCCTGATATGATTAATAATAAGTGCTGTTATGGCATCAGGAGGTCTGCGCGCCCATAAGCTCCATCTGTCATAATACACTTCATGAGCAGACTGCCGAATGACAATTCTCGAATTATCATAGGTTTTGTCTATTTTAAAGTCTTTTACTTGAACGGTATAGGGATATGGTGTGGTGAGCACATCGTTCTTTGTAATGGGGGGGACATAATCTAGTATATAAAAGTGTGCCCACTGCATTCGAGAACAACCCAAAGCCAAAATAGCAAGAATGATAATTATGATATTTTTACTCTTCATTATGGTCCTCCTGGATATGAATCCCCTGATCTTGATTTGAGGAGAAGTGACGGATTTTCTGAGATCATGCGAGAGAATTCGTTGATATTCTGCATGGTTTCTTTGAGCAGATGAATGGTTTCAATGACATCATCCTGGCTTTCCAGAACAGTGTAATTGATATTATTAAATGCTTCAGTAAGATTATTGACCGAATTATTAATATTACTGACAGTATTATTAAATTTATCGAGATCAAGTTTCTGTGTAACATCATTTATAGTAGTGAGAAGATTCGCCAATTCTGATGAAATACGAGCAATATTCTTAATGCTTTCATTAAGACTTTCTCTGTTATCCTCAAGTATAAGGTCTAAGTTCTTTAGGGAATTGTTCGTATTGGCGACAGCTTCCTGAATATTTTGCTGTGTGCGCTCATCAAATATATTTGCAATATTCCTCAAGATTTCATCAACCTTTGCTGCAATATCTTGAGCTTTATCGGTAATCACATCTAAAGTAGATGTACCCGGCTGTATATAGGATCCAGGTTTTAGGTTTTCTTCTCGAGGATCACCGCCAACCAGCTCAATCTGCTTCAGCCCTGTTATACCAACTGCTGCCATCACAGCTTTTACATCAGTTTTAATGGGAGTTCCTGCCTTAACACTGATCTCGACTATAACAGTCGTTACATCATCTTTATCAATGTTAAGTTCTTCGATCCTTCCAACCCGAATACCGTGATACTGTACAGCACTACCGACGTTCATTCCACTCACGGATTGATCTTTATAAGCGATGAAGTAGATGTCTTTTTTATCAAAGAGTTTCGTGCCGACAATTATGCCGATCAGGACAAACAAAAAGACTAATCCAACTATTATGAAAATACCTAATCTGATTTTCTGAGATTTTGAAACCATATATTCTCCACAAATGTTGAGAGTTGCAAACGATATTTATGTCAATTTTTTTGAGTAAATTCTTATTATTCAGGAATTACCACACAAAAACAACACCACTATTAGGAAAAAACCATTCGTCTGATGAGCTTTTCATGACAATCTTTTTATCTTTTATCTTCTCATGCGGGTATTTTTCTTTGCCTGAAAAAATGGGTATGATCTCGACGCTTTCGATATTCGTGTGTGCAAAGTCAAAGGTCATTGTAATCCCCTTTGTAAGCTCGGCAATATAAATTGTCAGCTGATGTTTATTTTTGGGATAATAGGTGATCGTATCAATGGTGAATTGCACTTCTTTTCCGAGAAGTTCACTTAGTTTAGGATGGGAACATTCGATTTCAAGGTTAGAGAATTCATTTTCTGGTGTGCTGTGTTGAATTATACTATGGTGAAGTACCAGGTCATCGATCATGATTTTATCGATCTGAAATGAATTAACAAGATCAATTTTGCTGTCAAGCAGCCAGCGATACTCAACATCAGGTGAGAGGATATATTGTTCAAGATCCTCGGGACTTGTAGCGCACACGATCTTGAAAGTATCGTTAGTGAGTCTCTTTTTATAACGTAACTTTGTTTTAGTATGATAAAAAAACTTAGATACAAGCGGATCGAGGTCTGTTTCCGATAGCACGATCTCATGAACGAAATCTCGTTTCCAACTTATTTCTCTATCAGCCCGGTAAAAGAGCTTTTTTAATACTTCTTGATATACGATGCTGCCGATCTCACTGCTATTGAGCCGTTGGTTAAGAGATGTCTGGATAACCTTCTCAAGAGTTGTATCTGTAAAATCCTTAGCAATAAAGGTCCTTCTGGAAATTGGTTCTATTGCAGTATCTTTATGTTCTCGAATATAAATTCTCTGAGCGCGTCTTCCAAGATTGCACGCCATTTCGTAGGTAAGCCCATTATAAAATGAGCTGAGTTCTTCGATCGAGATCGAGTGAGTTTTTTCACTTCCGATCAAAGTGACTTCGTCTCCGACCTTTGCATTTTTCACATGTGAAATGTCAACAATAATCATATCCATGGTCACCCGACCAAGAATGGGGCATATCGTATCATGAATCAAAACCTTACCGCAGTTTGAAAGGAGGAAATTGTATCCGTCCCCATAACCGATTGGAAGTATTGCAGCTTTTGTAATGTTTTTTGTGATAAAGGTCTGATTATAACTTATACCTACATTTTCTGGAAATTCTTTTATCAGTCCAATTTTTGATTTAAATGTCATAACAGGTTTAAGCTTAATCTTATCCTTTAGATTGTCAGAAGTGTAAATACCATAGGAAAGCAGGCCGGCTCTTACCATTGTGTGGCAAGATTGAGGACAATTGATGATGGCAGCGCTGTTTGCAATATGCTTGTATGGGGGATCGATACCTATATTTTTAAAAATCTCAATGATCGTTTTGAAGCGACTATTCTGTTTCTCTGTGAATGAAATGTCCTCGGTTTCGCTCATTGAAAAATGTGAAGAAAGCCCGTCGATCTGTAGATTTTTTAATCCTTTTAATACAGATGCAATAGTTTTTGCTTCTTCCCATAAAAAACCGGCGCGACCCATCCCAGTATCAAAGAGTATATGGATTGGTAGTTTTTTATTATGCTTTTTTGCATAAACGTTTAGAGCTTGAGCAAAGTCTATGTCAGAAATGGATGGAGTAAGGTCATAAGTAACAAGGGTTTCAATCTCGCTTTCAAATGAAGGGCTGAGCACAAGGATTCGCGAGTTAATATTTTCCAGTCTGAGCAGTACCCCTTCGTCGCTGTTTGCTACACCAAGCCACTGAACACCTAATTTTTCAGCTTCACGGGCTATCTCGATGGAGCCATGTCCATAGGCATCGGCTTTAACGATCTGCATGTATAGCGTGTCTGACGCCATGTGGCTTTTAAGCTGTTCTACATTATAGCGGAAATTATCGAGATCAATTATAGTCCAGCTTCGGAAGAGTTCTTTATCCTTCTTCATAAAGATAGAAAAATTCCTCCATTCTGAGTAAGAATGTTGGGATCAAAATAGTCTGGTGTAATATTTATTTTACTTTTGCTAACCAGTAATCGTTAATTGAAGGGAACTTTCCTTTAAGTTGTTTTCCCAATTCATTTGCATCGGGCGCTGAGTAAAGACCTTTAAGACGCAGACGATAAAAAAGCTTACCGTTTTTCTTGGTAGTCGTAATTTTGGTTTCGTATCCGTACTGCGCAAGCTTGTTCTTCTCTGTGATGATATTTGCATAACTCGGGCTGGCAGCAACTTGAAGTTCATACAGTTTAGCTTGGTCGGGTGGAACTTTTTTTGTAGGAACTGTCTGCTGTGCTGCCGATGTCGTTTCTTCTGCCTGGTCTTCCGGCTTTGTAACTTCGGTTTTCTTAGGCGGTTTGACTTCATCGGTTTTCTTCTTACCGCATCCCTGAATACTTACCAGAGAAACAAGAAGAACAATCACCAAAATGGCAATTACAAAATATTTTCTTTTCATGTGAGCCCCCATATTATTTTAAATAAAACAATCTTTCTTAAAAAAACTCGTCAAGTAATTACTTTATTCATTAACTTCACGATAAGTTATCTTGACAGTAAAATTTAGTCAAGTTCCGATTTCTCACATGAAAAAGGTCTTTTCAAGATTGGCGATTTGTCTTTTTATAATAGCTGTTTTTTCCTGCGGCAAAGATAAACCTCCAACTGGCGGTCCCAAGGATACAACTTCCCCCGAGATCATAGATTTTGAGCCGGGAAATTTAACAAAAAATTTTCAGGACGATGAGATTACGATCACTTTTACCGAAACTATTGATGAGCGCTCTTTTGAGGATGCACTCCACCTTTATCCTCCTATCATGAAGAAAAAAATCACTTCTGGCAAGCACAGCGTAACGATAAAGTTCAGGGAAGATCTCAATCCAGATCAAACCTATCTGCTCACACTTGATACTCACTGCAAAGACCTTCGTGACAATTCTCTAGAAAAAGCACACACTCTGATCTTTTCAACTTCCGACAGCATTTCTGCACACAAATTGGACGTTAATCTGGAGCTGGATGAACGAGCTCCCGAATGGCAGGGGATGTATTTCGTGCAGCTCTATAATACTCAGGATACAATTTTTATTACATCGCAAAATGCAGAGGTATTACAAAAATTTACTTTTGAGAATCTCCCTTCTAATGAGGTTTCAGTTGTTGCTTTTTTAGATGCTAATAATAATTCAGATGTTGAAAAAAAACGGGAACTATTTGCCGAGAAAATTGTAAAATTGATTGATCCGGAAAATGAGATCACTCTTACTCTTGCCCTTCAGGACACGACCAAGCCGGTTTTGAAAAATATTATAACTGAAAGTGCACAGCGTCTACTCATCCGTTTTAGTGAGGATATTAAAAACGTCCGCTCAATAAAAATTATGGACCAAACCACAAAGAACAGGTTGCCAATTTATGAATACATAATTACGGGCTCAGACATTGAGTGTATTACCGGTGTATGTGACACGAATGCATATATGCTTGAGTTAAAGGACGTTATCGATTTCAAAGATAATATCACAAAACTTGATACTATCAATTTCATTAACAGGCAATTGCCGGACACAACATTTTTGGAACTGGATTCTCTTTCACATGAGGACGGGCAGACAGTTACAACCTTAACTCCCGAATTCAGAATAAAATTCAACAAGTTCATTCCTCTGGAAAATATCTCTGTCTCACTTGTTAATTCCGAAGATGAGAAACCAGTTGAACTTTCAATTCAAAAAGAGCGAGGATATACTTTTGTAGTGAAACCGAAAAAACTGTTAAAAAATTATGTTCCATATTTGTTAATAGTATCTGAAAAAACAACGGATTATGAGGGTAATACATTAAAGGAAGGAATCAGAATCTCGATTTTGCCTTTACTCTACAAATAGCTACTGATGAGTCAATTGTGAAATGGCGTAAATTGAATTTTAACAAATTTTGAAACCTCATCCTAACCTTCTCCTATCTGAGGAGAAGGCAATATAAGGAATGTCAAAATTCAATTACCACTTCCAATAGAAGCTTGACTTGACACTATTTCCAGTATTTTAGCTCAACCTTATCGTCAATGATTTCGAGATAGCTGTGATGTTTTATCCAATCACCAAGATTAATATACGTTCCCTTGTCGAGATGTAGCATCCGCGGATTGTGTATGTGTCCCATGAGCGTATAATTAATACCTTCATCAAACAATTTATTTGAAAAATCGATCAAGCCCTTTTCCTGTTTTGCCAGTGTTTTTTTGGATTTGTTGTAGTTTTGACTTGAACGCGACATAAGTTTGCCGACACGCAACCCTGCATCGGGGTGAAACCAGCTAAAAAGTTTTAGAACAAGAGGATTTCGCAGAATGCTCTTTAATACGTGATATTGAAGATCGTTTGAGGTATATTCATCACCATGTGAAACATAGAACTTCTTTCCGGCACAGTTAAAGACATAGTCATTCATATATACCTCAGCTTGCAGGTTTAATTGAAAAAAGTCCTTGAATACAAAATCATGATTTCCTGCCACATAGACAACCTGCGTGCCCTGTTCGATAAGAGTTTTCAGTTTATGAAGGGTGTCGAAAAATGCCTTCGGAATAACCATTGAGTACTCAAACCACACATCAAAAAGATCTCCTGCAATAATGAGTTTGTCGGGCGGATCAGCAATGCATGCATCAAGAAAGGAATAAAAGATATCGAGTTTTTTCTGCTCTTCTTTATCGACAAAGAAGCGCTGGTGAAGATCCGAAATGCAGATTATTTTCATGTATCTCCTTTAATGAGTAAGCACATAATACACGATGTTGATGCCCATTTTAAATGCCAGTTCCCGTATACGTGAAGGGTCTTTGTGAACCTCCGGGGAAGCCCACCCATCGCTTATGTTGGTTTCATAAGTGTATAACACTATCAATCTGCCAAAATCATCAAATATTCCGAATGCCTGGGGTCTCTTTCCATCATGCTCATGGATCTTGGGAAGTCCGTTTGGAAAAGTGTAGTAACTATCAAAAAATGGGAAAGAGGCAGGTAATTCCTGAAGTGTTTTTTTTGGGAAAACAAGTGCTAATTCCCTGCGAATGTATTCATCCAGCCCGTAGTCATCGTCGATGTAGAGGAAACCACCTTTTTCAAGATAATTCCTTATATTTGTAATCTCTTCCTCCGAAAAACTGATGTTACCATGTCCGGTCAAATACAGAAAAGGGTAGTTCAGGATGGAGTTATTTTTAAAGGAAACAATTGCCTGTTCAGATGACGCTTCAATTAATGTTCGTGCATTGATCTCATCACAGAGATTAGGAATTACCGAAGTGTCATTATACCAATCGCCGCCACCGTCATATTGCACACGGGCAATCGTGAGCTCCATTTCTCCTGACAGATTGAGAGGAATGAGCAAAATAAAAACAAATAGAAAGCTTTTTATGATATTCATGAGATTTGCATGAAATGAAGTAGTATTTTGGATGTCAATATTCTTGACGTTTGAAGAACAATCTTTACATTATGGCGCACGTGGGTGATTAACTCAGAGGCTAGAGTGCTTCCCTTACAAGGAAGAAGTCGTAGGTTCGAATCCTACATCGCCCACCATTTTTTTATTACGATTCTAAGGGGCTAAATTACTTAAAATTTGAATATCCAATTTACACACTTAATTTTCCAAAGAGCCATTTTTTCACAATTTTATTCCGATGGAAGGGCACGAGGATTCGTATCAATTTCCTGGGTTTCCTGAAGACTTTTCTTGGTTTGCTGAACTCCGAGCTCTTCAAGTTTGCGAACACTAGGCACAATTCGGCTTGTGAACGAGCCAACTGCTTTATTATAATGTTTCACCGATGCATCCAAACTCGATCCGACTCTTTCAAGGTGTTCCCGGAAAGTACAGATACGTTCGTAGAGCTCCGTGCCTGTTTCTGCGATCTGTTTAGCATTTTCAGTTAATTTTTGCTGCTGCCAGCTCATGGCAACGGTGCGGAGAAGTGCAATAAAAGTCGTTGGCGTCGCAATGATGACTTTGTTTTGAATCCCATCTTCGATGAGTTTATTATCGAGTTCCAAAGCTGCTGAGAAAAAGGACTCGCCGGGTAGAAATAGGACTACAAAATCGGGCGCATCTTCAAACTGTTTCCAGTAATTCTTTTTTGAAAGTTCGTTCATATGATGCCGTACTGCACGGGAATAGGCGATCTTGGCAGCTTCTCTTTTTTCATCTGTCTCGGCTTCATACGCTTCCATAAAATATTTTGTCGGTGCTTTTGAATCGACGACAATACTTCTATGTCCCGGTAAATACACAATAAGATCCGGTCGAAGTTGTCCATCCTCGGTTTTCACGCTGACCTGCTCTGTGAAATCACAATATTCGGACATTCCAACAAGTTCTACGACCCGTCTGAGCTGCAGTTCGCCCCATTTGCCGCGCACTTCAGGGCGCTTGAGTGCATTCTTTAAGCTTGCAGTTTCTTTCTTCAGATTATCGCTGGAATTCGCCAGTTGAGTGATCTGTTCTTTCAAACTGCCGAGATCTTCTTTTCTGAGATTCTCAATAGTTTTTATTTCTCGATTATATCTTTCAAGGGAATCTTTCAAGGGTTCCAGTGTTTCTTCGATCGCCTGTTTTCCGAATTCACTCTTCGTTTTCTCGAGCATAGTTTCCAGCTGCTCTCTGAGTGAGGATATTATCGCTTCAAGCTTTTCTTTTTCCAGTTTGATTTCTTCGATATACTGAACATTTTGGAGTAGTTTTGTTTCAGCTATCACTTTTTCATTTTGCAGTTCATCTGTATGTAGTTTTTTTTTCTCAATAGAAGAAACTCTTTTCTGCATAAGAAAATAGGTGACCACAACACCTATGACCAAGCCAATGACCAGCGGAATTACTGTATTTATCATACCCACATCCTGAAAATATTTTTTGCATATGAATTTTCACAAAGTATATTAATTGTGTCAAAATTTATATAAATATTGGCACCCTGAACCTGGTATCCAAATGAACAAATACCAATTTGGAGGTACATATGGCAGAAGAGAAAGAATTCGAATTTGATTTTGACGAGGTTTTCAATCAGGAAGATTACATGTATTTCTACGGGAAAGTTCTCACAGAAGAAAGGACAGAAAAAGAGATCCGGTTTCTCATTGATGAACTTGGACTAGAAAAAACTATTTCCATATTAGATGTTGGCTGCGGATTTGGGAGACATTCAATAAAATTAGCTGAAAAAGGTCATTATGTTACAGGTATCGACCGTATGGATGGTTTTCTGCGTGCTGCGCGAAAACGAGCTGAGTATCAGGGCTTGAAAATAAATTTTATACAAAAGGATATGCGCGGGATGGTGTTCAATGAAGAATTTGATAGAGCACTTCTTCTTTTTACCGGGTTTGGCTATTTCTCTGATGATCAAAATCTGGAAGTTTTGAAGAATATATCAAAATCATTGGTGCCGGGTGGATTGTTCTGTTTTGATACTTTCAATAGAGATGCTTTTCTTAAAGATTTTCTCCCTTATCATGTTCAGGAAATACGTAATGATCTTATGATAGATCGTAATACCTTTGATCCTAAAACCGGAAGACTTATTGATAAACGCATCATTATTCGCGATGGTAAAAGGAAAAATGTTCCGTTCTCAATCCGTTTGTATGATTATAATGAAATAGAAAGGCTGCTTGATCAAGGGGGGATGAAAATTGATAGGATCTATGGAGATTGGGACAAGTCGCCCTTTACTGTGGATTCAAAAGGGATGAAGATCATCGCAAAAAAGATATAAGATTTTCCTTGTATAAAAAAACCTCGAACCGAAAGATCCGAGGTTTTCTTTTTTATATGTGAGGGGGTTATTTCACGAGTATCATTTTCTTTACTTCATCGAAGTCCTGATTTTCAAGCTTGTAGAAGTAGATACCTGTTGCCATATCTGAAATATCGATCTGGGCAGCACCACCGATACCTTGCACAGTTTTGACAAATTTACCGTGAATGTTGTATATCTTAATTGTGGCATTTTGATTCATCGCACTGCCTTTAAGTTGATATTTGATTACGGTTGAACCTTTAGCAGGATTCGGGAAGTTGCCCAGGAGGGTGGTATTTTCATAGTATGTGTTGTCATTAACACCGACTTCAGTAACGCCTGTACCGAATACTTCAAGTCTATTTAAAGTAAAAGGATCAACGGCAACCAGTACAATACCATCATAGTTCTGTGCATTTTGTGGAGCAAAGGTGAGATCGTAGGTCATGCTTTCACCCATATAGATTGAATATGAAAGAGCATTTCTAAGTGGAGTAGTACCTGCTTCAGCAACAGAGTAACAATCCGGTGTCATGATACTTCCGGATAAGGTTCCACTTCCAAGGTTATAGATAGCAAATTGCATCGTAGAATCATGTCCTACCTGAACCTGGCCAAAATCAAGAGAAGCGGGAGATAGGTAAAACACCGGGAAAGGTGAAAGAACAGGCGGTAGGATTATATAATCGATCCATGCACAATCCTGTCCGCTGACCTGTGCGTAGTCCTTGTCATAAACCCATTTGAATGTATGAGTTCCAGCGGTCACCGTGTATGATACTTCACCCCAGCTAACTTCACCAGCCCATTCGGCTTGCTGTGAACCGTCGATGTAAAATTGTAAGTAGTCATAGTTATTTTCCGAGGATACTTTTCTGAAGAAGGAAATATCACCGGCATTTGTATCTATCGTAAGAGAAAGCTCGGTTTCTGAGTTGTTCCCAATAGCTCCGGATTTTGCGCAGAAGCTACCTTCATATGCATTTATCTCATCGATAGTCCAATCAGCGTCTCCGCTCTGAACCCAGTCATACGCATCGAAATTACCTGTTTCGAAGTCTTCGATTGAAAGCCCGACATATTCATAGAACATCTCGGTGGCACTGTAATTTCCGCCTGTCACATTGAATTCGAGAGGAATGCTTACACCGGTTGGTGCACTGTTGGAAACAGTAATGTTGAAAACGGCAAATTTAGACTGATTTGTATCAAAGCTGCCGAAATCATAGGTGCCAGTATTAATAGTGACGTAGCTATTGCTTACGAGAGTTCCTGTTGCATCAGGAGAAGTTGCATGTCCATCATTGGTGGTTTCTATAGTAATATTTGCTGTCTCACCAGCGTCGAGACGGCCATTATTATTACCACCGGAATCATTGATCGTGAGATTGCCTACAGCGAAATGGGGAGCATTAACAACAACTCCAAATGATGTATCCCATGTTTCTTTTGTTCCGGGATCACCCACTACATTGACGTCGAGAACAACATAATGCTGGTCTTCTATATTGTCTGAAACACTGAATTCGTATGCGTCAACCATTGTAGATGATTGGTTAGCCCCGATAGTGCCGAAGTTCTCTGAAAAATCCGAGAAGTTGATATTAGTATCTAATGTTGAAAGTGTTGCAACGACGTTGTCAGCAGCCTGGATACCAACATTTTTCAATGTTAATCCAAGCAGGATGTTTTCACCGTAATCAATCAATCCATTGTTATTTCCAGCTGTATCGTTGATTGAATGATCTTCATAAATAATATATGGTCCAGAAGGAGGAATGACACTTACTATACTTTCATAACGATAATAGTTTTGCTTTACAGCAGTGACAAGAACATTAATTCCGGGAAGTTGTGATTCGATAGAAATAGCGGTAGGAACTAAACCATTACCAACACCCGTACCGATGATTTCTCCTTCAACAGAAAGACAGATATCGGCTCCAGAATTAGCTGTCACATTAAAAGTAGTGATACCGCTCAATAACGCTGCATCATGATTCACTACAAGATTTTGAGGCACTTCGGAATAGACTGTCGTGAAGGCATCACCATGATGATGGAAAAGATAATAAGTTATTTGCTTATTACTTGTGTTATAAGGCCAGCTTGAGCCCTGAAGGAAAATTTTACCGGCAGAGTTACCAAAGCAGGGGTATATCCAGTCGGAATTAGAAGGAGGTGCACCATAGTCCGGCATGAACTGGGGCCACATCAGATCATACATACCCCAAACATAGGTGTCGTTCACGAATGAGTATGAGGTTTCTGAGGCAGCGATAAGACCAAGTGCACGATGTTCATAACGATGCATTGCTTCTGTAAAACATTCCGAAGAATTATTATATTTTCCTGTTAAGCAGTTGATAGAGAACACAAATGGGAGATCATCATTATACAATCCACCGAGATCACCAATATCATAGTCGGGTTCACCCCATCCGGTTGTGCCACCATGATCACGATGCTGAAGCATAAAAGCGCCACTATTGATCGCGGCGTTGACCTGTGAGGCATTCCCACCGGTCCAGCCACCCATAGTAGATGGATCAGAGGGAATATAACCTAAACCACTTGGTCCGAAGTAAGAAACAACAGTGTTTGTATTCGTTGCTGTTGACCATATGCCATTGTTAGGATTACCGCTATAAATAGCATTTATTCTAACTTGGTTTTTTCCAAGCTCATTAGCCCAGAAACCGCCAACCGTTTCAGAGCAGATTTGAAACCAACGTTCAGTCTGCCAACCAAGTGCTGTGATCGGATGATCATAAAAACCAGGATTTGTTGGAGGGTCGGTTTCATAATCTAAAAATTTTGTAATAGTTATTTCAAGCTCACTTGCATTTCTGGCGGTGATACGTGCAAAATGCATATCCGGCAGATCATCACCATTGACGTCTGCATATACGTTATCAGAAACACAACTGCCAAAAGAAGGTGAGATGATACCAGATCCTGTTGCACCACCAGTACCATAGTCGGCAAGTAACAACACCGCTGAAGGAGCTGGATCCCATGTGTTATAGGCAGTATTGAAATAACTTTCTAAAGCCGAGGTTGTGTTACCTCCAATTTGAGTGAGATTTACAACTTGTGTAACAATACCTTGTTTTTGGCGGAAATTCTTTATTGAGTCCGCCCATGTGATGAAATCAGGATTGTCAGGGACAACAATAAGGTATTCACAGCCATCATCTTTTGTGGAGGTGTGAGAATAATCTTTCTCGGGAATTGATTCATAGTTTAATATTGTCTGTCCATATATAGGATCCCACCATTTACTACGGAGTCTATCTTCGCCAAATTGCCCGTTGCCGCCGATGAAATTCAGGTCGATCTGCATATCACGATAGACGACCATTTCTTTTGTAACGGGATTGTATTGGAATGGTGTTATGCCAATGATCACGACATCGACTCCACGAATTTGCATTACGTCTGAAATGATAACCGGTTCTGCAGGATAGAACTCATTTCTAGAGAATATCTGCATATCCTTATTGTAATCAAGAGGTCCAACTTCAGTATCAAGTGGAATGCGGGGAGCAGGGGCGATATCCATATTCGGAACGATCTCGGTACGATAATTAACAATATTGAAAGAGACAGAAGCGCCTTCCGGAATTGCGATATATCTGCTCATACCTGGAAGGTCTGGTGCGCCTTCATTATTAGGAAGGAAAACACCGGGAATTTGAATACTTTGAAGAGTTTCACCATCAACTTCTGTATCGGTAGTAAAATACACTTGGACAGAGAAGTTGAGAGAAAGGTCAGAGGAATTTTGCCGCAGTATGCTGAATCCATGGTCTCCCCAACTGTCATTATATTGCTTTGCATATGCAATTGAGGAGAAGAGAATAAGGCAAAATACCATTAAAAGAGCAATCTTTTTCATCAATATCCTCCATTGATTTTGATTGATTTTCTTGTTTTTATTTTTTATTCAAAAATTTTTGATTAAAAAACCAATTACACTAAACTATGTCAAGTTTATGTAAGAGATAATAATAGTTTACGTGAAAAGGACTATGTGTAAACATAAATTTACCAGGGGCTTGTAATGTCGTAAAGAGCTGCATGAAGAATGTTGTTTTCTGAAAATACGAAATATATATAATATTTTCCAGCTTCAAATGGAACTTGCTTGACTTTGCCAGTTCCTTCTTGAGGAAGAAAATAATATCCGGATTCACGGGCGCCTTTTGGTAGCCAGAAAAGACCATAATTGCCGGCTGGAATTGATTTGAAGTTTGTCATTTCATATGGACCGAAATCGTCAATTAGTGCTACAGAATTGAACTCCCAAGTCTCTCCGATCTTCATAACATTGAGATTTTTCTCAGTACCATTCAGCATAGATATCTTGGGATTGAAACCAGCATCGTCATCAAGAATATAATAACTCATCCTACCATTTTGTTGGGCAAGTATAGCATGAATTTTTCCACCCTCAACCGGGCAGTGGTAAGGTATGTTTTCTTCATTCTTCCAGCGCATCCATTCGTTTTCTGAGGAGGGTTTATAATAGAGAAAATTTTCTTCTAGATCAGTTGTATTAAGCAGGTGAGAACTCTCTTGTGAGGGTAGATTGGTCATGGGTGAAGACTGGTTTTAATGGTTCTCCAAGACGCACATCAAAGGGTTCGTCATACAGGTTTATAAAGAATATTTTAGCATCCTTTATCCAGAGTGTTATGGGAGAAAGGAAATAATCATCTGTACAATAATGAACGGAGCAATATTCTCTTAGATCCTCGGTGGATGAAATTGTTGTATCAGCAATGTTCACCTCGCGAGAGGTTAAAGTGTTTTTAGTCAGATTAATGTTGAAGCAATAATAATTTACCTCATCACCGCCGGACCCGAGAGGTCGTGCATAAAGATATTTATTAGCTCCAATATTTGTAATATAGCCGATATAATAGGGGTCCCCAAGATAGTCTTCATTGTATGTGAGGATCTTTATAAAATATGAGTATGGATCGTTCTCAATAAATTCTACTTTTTGAACATCATACTCATTACTGGTTTCCCAGATGCCTATAAGGTTTCTGTCAATTGGAACAGTGCCAAGATCACCCAGAGGATATTTCGTTGCTGCCGGACAGCCAATAAGCGTCAATACTATGGTTAAAATAATTATGAAATTCAGTATTTTTTTTAACATAGAACTAAAAGTCCTCTATAAAAAAAGCAGAAATATCACTTAAATATTCGTCAAGTTTAACAGGGCACACATAATTTTTTCTCAACTATGAGAATTCTGTTAAATCTTTCTGTGTAGAATTTGTTTCTTGCTGTTGTTTTCTTTGAGTGTTACTTGTGATGTGATTTCTTTAAGAAATATATCTGCCACAGGTCTTTATCCGAAAAATGAAGCAACGGCTTAAGAGCTGCAATGCCGGAACGACCTATGGTTTTTTCAAGATACTTCATTTCAGAAAAAGTATCTTGAATTGATGGATCAATTTCAACAGGATATCCTGTTTCCCTCAATATCAACAATGCTTTTGCTCTCACTGCTAATTCAAGATGAAGTCTGAGAAAGCAGAGCATATCACCCACAATTTCCTTCGGAAGAACGTCTTGAAGTGAGTACAGATATTTTCCTGCCTTACTCTCTTTAAATCTTCCACCCTGAAGTGATTTAAGAAGCGAGATGTCGTTAGTGAAACCGTTATCAAGCCATTTTTCAAGACCTCTTTCACTTTGTTGAAATATTACAAAAATTACTACTGAGAAAATAACTACTAAAAGTACAGTCATCATGATCGGTGGGAGTATGAAAAGATTAAAACCGAGATGAAAGAAAATTGCGATAAGTATCCCCGGGAGAAAAGATTTTATTCTGGTAGAATTGCTTTTTTCAATGATATAGCCCGAAATGATTGCCATCGTACACGTCGTGGAGCCGTGCATTACCGCAGTACCAAAGCCACGAATTACCCATGTGAAAATAGTTCCATGGTCTAAAATAGACAGATAATAACTATTTTCTATAAACGAAAAACCCGCCCCGACTGCAAAACCGATAATGGCTGCATCGACCAGGAATCCTATCCTTTTTTTATAGAAAAGTATAATGATGATCACGGCTTTAAGTAATTCCTCAAGAGGAGGTGCCACATATAAAGATAGTGTGGCTATATGCATATGAAATATAATTTCAATGAGATATTCAATACAAAAACTTGCAGCTGCGGCAATGCATCCCAGTAAGATTACTTTCAATAATAGGGAAAGCTTTAATAATTTATAGCTGTCAAAAATGATGAGGAATAGAAGGAATATGAAAACCGGGCACAGACTAATAAGAATGCTGGCGATCATCCTAAAAGAGTTTGAGACTCATCATGAATTCGTGAGTATAGTTTTGGTTATTATCAACTGCTGCTGCATATCCAAAAGAGAGGTAGGTTCTCAGAAGAGAAAGTGCGACAAATTGGAAATCAACTTGTATTCCGATATTATAATACATTTTGCGCAATGAGTTGTTTTCAACATTTGTTGCAAGGGCTGAAGAGAAAAGGGATGTCCTCATCCATCTTAAATAAAAGGGTATGATGCCGACTTCACGAAACCGAAGTGGAGGTAGTTCGAGCTCCATCATTGCTTTAAGAAAATTAGTTCCTGAGATGCTGCTGATATCCTTACCGGGAAAACTGTTCCATTTCCTGTATCGTTGCACATCCTTGTCATCGACCCAGTTATTGTGGAAGCCACCGAGATAAAAATTATCAAAGGGATCGTTTCTTTTTCCGGGTGAAATTCCCCCGGCAGTTCGCAACCAGAAAGAGGAGTGATTTACAAAAAGCGGAATGCCATAATCTGCTTGTGAATGCAGAAGCATGTGCGTTCTATCCTTTGCATAATTCATGTCAAGATTGCAGCTTAGCATGTATCCTTTCTCCTCATCTACTGATCCCTGTGAGCTTTGCAGGTTTTTGTAGGTTATATCGGTTTTGCTCTCGATTATAGTCTTTGCATCGATAGATACATCTTGTGAGAATGGGAGTTCATCAAGCCCGGTATAGGCAGTGAGATGAGAATTAAGTGTAAGAAATCTTGGTTTGTCATAGATGAGATCGTCTTTGTAGGATATTCCAGCAGAAAAACCTTTTCTGCTTACTTTTGTAGGTCCAAAAAGATCGTAGAAGTCTGTCTTATTATATGCGAAATGCAGCCCCCATTTTCTTAATTGAAAATCTCCTTTTATATGATAGGATTCATTATCCTTGAGATATTTGTTGGGTTGAGAATAGGAAAAGGTGAGGTCTAGAATACGCATGTTAACATCATCAGAAAAATGAAAATAATAGCCATAAGCCGTATAATCTTTATACCCTTCAATTACAGGATATGCATAAAGTAGATCAATATTTTTATAGGGATCATACGTGCCGTGATAATAGGCGAGTGAGTCGATATCATACTGGTAGAAATCACCGTAATTCCAATCTTTTAAGAATGGATATTTATCGGCTACTGCCTGACCGAGATAATTGATTGCGCTTACTTTTTCAACGGGCTGGTTTTCTATCCAAACAGGAGAGAATCCTTTACCACCTTCAAATTTAAAAGCGATAAGGGTGTTTTCATTCACAGGAACTGGTCGGAACAATCCTGTCTCAACATTGGTCAAAACACTCATGTCATCGAGTGTAATATCGTAGCGGAAAATATTGGACACTCCTGTATAATAGGATGCTCCAAAAAGAGAGCGTCCGTCTTTGGAGAATACAAAATTTGCAGGTGAGCTGAACCCGAAATCAAAGATGGTTTTATATGACGCATTGTTGTTCATCAGACTATCAACTTCAAATAAAGCTAATTCTTGAGAACCGTCAGCATGAGTGAGAGCGGCGGATAATTTCTTGCCGTCGGGAGAAATATCGAGATCATAAATTGATGTGCTGTAATTAAAGGCGTGGACTGCTTTCCATTCAGTATAAGGAGGTTCCAATCGAATCAGAGTGGAAATTCCATTAGAATGCCGGACACCCCACAATGAGGAATCGGCAGGGTTTATCACGAGATCGCCGGTGCGGAGATTGTTTATGAGTTTTGATGTTTTTCCGGTTTCAATATCAACAACATTGAGATCTCTCAGCGTATAGTTGTCGGTTGTAAAGTAGATCTTCTTTTGTGGCTTATCATAAGCAAATGAGCAAGTGTAGTAGGTTGATGCACCTCTGAGATCGCAGATCTTATGAAAATCTCCATTGTTCACATCTATATATCCAAGTTGGGGAAGCTGACCGGGAAATTTAATAGCAGTGTAGAGTCTTCCTGTTTCATTATCAAAATAGCTTTTTGACACGGAACCAAGAATTTTATCAGTAATTTTCTTACCGATCGTAATCGGATTTTCTGCAATCTTTAGCAGATTTTTTTCCTGCCAGTTATACTCAAATCCAATCCAGTCCGACCATGCATGATGTAGAGATTTTTCATATACTTTCTTAAATTGGGAGATGAAGCACTGGTCGCTTTCATCGACCCTATTTACCCATGTGATAAGCTTTTCTGGTCCATATGTGTATGCTAAATAAGAAAAGAATCGCGCTCCGTACAAATAGGAATTAGCTCCTACCTGAAAGTCGATCGCAGTCCCTTCAGATTCTAATCCTACTGCATGATAAATCGGGATAGAATCCTTCACCATCGCCCTGAATATCATCTCATCATACGAACTCATCGTGCGTCCGACGCCCCGGCACATCCAGGTTTCCATAAACACTGCGATTCCCTCATGAAACCAGCGGGGTGCAAATTTACGGGGTACAGTTAGATAGGAGTAGAGAAGGGAGAGAGGATTTGCAGCATTTTGCTGAACTTTGCCCAGGAAAAGCTTGCGGAAAAATCGTTCTGATCTTCCAGAATTATCCATCGCAACCACATGTGTGAGTTCATGATTCATGAGAAAAGACATGCGCTCACTGGAAGGAGCAACTTCGAACACATACATGCTTGGGGCGATGTTCACAAAAACAAAGTTGACCGGAGCAGCAGTTGCGCCGCCATTACTCCAATCAGAAAAATCTTCTAAAAAGATTGTAATGGGCTCTTGAGAGCTGTAATCCCAGAAATCCTCGTAATAATGATATGTATTAAGAAATGAACGAGCTAAATGAGGAACGATATAGGAATGCGCATTCGAATAATAGATAAGATTAAGATCATCTGTCTTGATCTGTTTAAATTGCTGGGCATACATAGGCATGACACAGCTCAGGATGAGACCCAGACAGATGATCGCTAAAAAGTTTCGCTTCAAATTCATTTCTTGTTTAGTTTGATAGCCCGAAATTTTGGAAATCGCTTGCATTGAGAACAAACATCATATTTTGGAAATCGCTTGCATTGATAAGCTTTATAAAGTTCTGGTTCAATGTAATTGCTCCAAAATTCACATTTGTATAAACAACTTTCAATGCTTCAATATTGTCATCACTGATCCTAGCGTTCATTATAGAATTCAGAAAAGAATTACCAAAAGAATTATTATTAATATCTTGAGATAGAGCTGCATCCAACTTGTCCTCAGGTATCGCCAAAACTGATTTTTGAAATTCAGGACTGAAGTTATTTTTAAATTCATCGCTTTGGATAAAATTCTTGAACTCATCCGGAGTATTAAGTACTTGTGCAAATTCCTGGAATTCTTGAGCTAATTGAGTAAATTGCTGGAAGTCTGACATGAGCAGAGCGATAGTGTAAAAATCAGAGCTTAAGACAACTTTCCTGAAATTCTCATCTTTAATAAGATTCTGGAAATCTGCACTTTGGACTATGTCATTGATTTCCGGATTTTCTATAATAATTTCATCAACAGTAAACTGTTTGCCAATTTCGCGCTTGCTTTTTTCGACACCTATCATCGTACCTGTTAAATTTTTTGATGACTCTGGTGGGTAAAAGAATGAGAAATAAACCGCAATAATCACTATGACGACTGCGAGTACAACAAACAAAGCCGTACGTTTTTTTTGTTTCATGCTACCTCCATGATAATTTTAGGTAATTGACTTATTTAATAATATTGACAGCAATTTCTGTGCCAGTATTGTAATAAACTAGCATAAATCTTTCCACATGAGTATGCTTTTTGCGTAAAGCACCTCATAGCAGTTGATCGTGGGATTAAAAAATTTATCGTATGTTGGGAGGATTTATTTATGAAGAGTGCGATAAATGCAAAAGTGTAGAATTAATTCCGCAGTATGTATTTTTAATTAAGCAATATGGCAAAATATAGTCTCTTTTACTCTCTTTTCATGGCATAATCCGCCACTTGCTGTATGATCTTTTCCGCACTTTGGTCATTCAAAACCGTGAATCGTTTTTTCAACTTTTTCTTTCATAACCAAGCCTATTTTCTAGCTTGTTCCGGAAATTAGTCAATTACCTAACTTTATTGTTCCTCTCAATTAAATAGCGAGTATTTGATAGTATCAAAGTCAAGGTTCATGAAATATCTCATGATAAAATTGTCATTAAATTTTATTTTATTTGAAAATGGTTTATATAATTTCGAGGTCGCTCAAATAGAAATTGAATTGGTTAGGAGAATTGATTAATGAATTTCAGGTATATACTTTTTGATGCGGATGGCACGTTGTTTGATTATGAACATGCAGAATTAAGTGCTTTCACAAAAACCCTACACGACTTTAATATTCATGAGAAAGTAGATGAGCTACACGCTTCTTATAAGGTGATAAATTATGCTATTTGGAAAGATTTTGAGGAGCATAAAATTACTGCGAGCGAGCTTCGAGAAGAACGCTTTAGAAGATTCCTCGACAAAGAGCAGTTACTTCATGATTGTAAAAAAATGAGTGAAATATACATAGATTATCTTTCAAAAGGTACGACACTTCTGGATGGAGCAAAAGAAATAATTAACTATCTGAGCACCAATTATTCAGTTTGTCTTATTACAAATGGACTCGCAGATGTGCAGTACTCACGCATAAGAAAATCCGAGCTCAAAGGTGCTTTTGATCATATATTTATCTCAGAGGAGATCGGATTTCCCAAGCCCATGAAAGAGATATTCGAGCATGTTTTTGACACTCTTGGTTATCCGGGGAAAGAGGAAGTACTTATTGTGGGGGATAGTTTTTGTTCCGATATAGTGGGCGGTAAAAATTATGGCATCTCAACCTGCTGGTTCAATCCGAAAGAGCTTAAGAATGAGAATGGATTTGAACCTGATTTTGAGATACAAAAACTCAATGAGCTGAGATCTATATTATAAAGGTAACTTTTACGTTTTATTGAAAAATGGTGGAGAAGAAGGGACTCGAACCCTCGACCGCAGCATTGCGAACGCTGTGCTCTCCCAACTGAGCTACTTCCCCACGTTATTTTGTGTTGTATTTCTTTTCTGTTGTTTCGGATGTCAATAAACAGGTTTTAAATCCGGCATCATGATTTCATATTTTTAACCAATTGCTCCTTTGTATCCCACAGTTTATTTGAAAGCGAGACATGGTAGAAGTGTGGATTCACAAAACGCTTCACACCGGGGTCGAGACGGTCCACATCCTTCTTTCGTGTTTCACGTATCTCTTCTAATGTAGGCAGTTCATATACAAGCTTGCCGTCTTTCAGAATATCGACATGCAGTTCCTCGATTTCTGATATTTCATTTCTCAGAAGTGTTCGTTTCTTCGTGTGTTCGACTAGGTGATGAATTATGATCTTGTCACGATTTTGTATATCTTCATCATGAAGCGCGATCAGATCTGCGGTCGCTTTACCGCGCGAGTCATAGATGCGCCAAATCTTTTTGTTTCCCGGATTCAGTATTTTTTCTTTTGCTCCCGAAAGCTTCATTGCAGGGAACAATTCACCGTTTTTCTCAATAGCAACAAGTTTGTACACCCCGTCAAGAGCTGAAGCTCCCTCAGAGGTGATGAGTCCTGTTCCGACTCCGTACACGAGACGGTTTATGAGATTATCCGGATCAACATCATTTATTGAAGCTTCCTCCCTGATTTGAGTCACAATCTGCCAGATCACGAGCTCATCGAGTGCGTTGGAAAGTACAATCACAGTATTCTCGAATCCTGCCTTATTTAGCATCTTTGCAGACTGGATTGCAAGATAGGCAAGATCTCCTGAGTCGAGACGAATGCCGACAGGTTCATACCCTTTTCTGCGGAGTTCCTCAAAAACCTTGATGGCATTCGGGAGACCACTCTCAAGAGTATTTATAGTGTCAACCAGCAGAAGGCAATCGTCCGGATAGACGTCAGCGTAAGCGCGGAATGCATCGAGTTCAGTTAAACCGAGCGCCATATATGCCTGAACCATACAATGAGCGTGGGTTCCTCTTGGCGCGTTACCTAGTGCATAGGATATGCCGGCATTTGACGAAAAATCTGCGCCGCCGATAAGCGCTGCTCGAGTACCTGCAAGTGTGCCAAGTCCTTGAGCTCTTCTCATGCCAAATTCGAGGAGGGGTCTTCCCTTACCTGCCACATTAATTCTTGCCGCTTTTGTGGCAACCAGTGTTTGATAATTCAGGAAGTTTAAAAGGGGGGATTCCAGAATTTGTGCTATTGCAAAAGGTCCTTGTACTGTCGTGAGCGGTACATTCGGATGTACAACCCTACCTTCCGGGATTGCCCGAAGCGTAATGTTATCAAAATTACCATATTCAAGAAGATATTGTAAAAAGTCCTCATCAAATAACAATTTTCCGCTTTTCCTCGCTTTATGTGTTCTGAGATATTGAATATCCTTTTCCCGAAATCGGGCATCTTTCATCCAATCAAGCAACCATTCCAAACCTGCATTTATGCAAAATCCGGCTTCATGCTTTCCGTAGTTAGGATTTGCTCGATAAAAATGATCGAACTGAACGGTTTTATTATGTATGCCCTGTTTGAAAAACATCTGAGCCATAGTAAGCTGATACATGTCTGTAAACAGGATACCTTCTGCGATTCTACGTTGTGCTCTATTCATTAAAAAACTCCTAAAAAACATATTCAAGAATAGTATATGACATCAACACTATTCTAAGCTATTTATCAAATTCTTAAATTCTTTTTCAATTAATATAGTGACATTATTCTTTTGTGCTTTATCAACTTTTGACCCGGGATTGTTACCTGCGACCACATAATCCGTTTCTTTGCTCACACTCGATATTGCCTGTCCGCCGAGATCTTCAACCATCTTATGTGCTTCGCTGCGAGTCCATTCATGAAGTATTCCGGTAAATACAAATTTGAGACCATCCAAAGGAAGTTTCTTCTCTCCGATCTTGTACACGGTATTTTCAAGAATGAGTCCTGCTTCTTTGAGCTTCTCTATTTGCAGAAGATTTTCGTCCTGAGAAAAAAACAATGTTACGCTGTCTGCAACTTCCGGACCGATCTCAAAAATAGACATAAGTTCGTCCTTCGATGCATTTTTTATATCGGAGAGTGTTTGATAATGTTCTGCAAGTACTCGTGTGAGATGTTCTCCTACATTAGGTATGCCAAGTGCAAAGAGAAATCTGGGCAAGGTTTGTGATTTACTTTTTTCTATCTCATCAATCAGATTTTGTGCTGATTTTTCACCAAATCTTTCGAGAGAGATCACATCATCCTTTTTCAGTTCAAAGATAGAAGATATGCCTGTAATGATGTGCGCATCCATGAGCTGGCGTACTTTTTTATCCCCCAAGCCCTGAATGTTCATAGCTGCTTTTTGTGCGAAATGAATGATGCGTTCTCTCACCTGTGCCGGGCAATTCATATTTGTACATCTAGCTGTTTTTTTATCCTCACTCATGAGCACTGCGCTGTGACATACAGGGCATCTGTCCGGCATAATAAACTGTTTTTCGGAGCCGTCCCGATCATCCTTAATTGGTTTGACAACATAAGGGATTACATCACCTGCGCGCTCTACGAGGACCGTATCACCTATCCGAATGTCTTTTCTTTCGATCTCGCTCTGATTATGAAGAGAAGCCCTGCTTACTTCTACTCCGCCAATGTGAACCGATTTGAGGATTGCAACAGGGGTCAGTCTGCCAGTTCTACCCACCTGTACGATAATATTTTCCAACTTTGTTGTGCCCTGCCGGGGTTTGAATTTATAGGCAATTGCCCAGCGGGGGTCACGCTGACGATAACCAAGTTTTTCTCTGTCTGCGATGTTATTAACTTTAAAAACAACTCCATCGATTTCATAGGGGAGATTGTCGCGCTTTTCAGTCATTTCATTATAATAGTTAAGAGCTTCGTTGATATTGTTGCACTTTCGTGATTCCTGAAGATTGACTTTCAATCCCCATTTTTTAAATGCCTGAAATTCTCCCCAATGGGTTGCAAAATTGCACCCATCACATTGCAGGATTTCATAAAGGAAGACATGAAGTGGTCGTTTTGCAGTAATTTTTGAGTCCAGTTGACGAAGTGAACCGGCAGCAGCATTTCGGGGGTTTGCAAACTGATCTTCTCCTTCTTTTTCCCGCTGTATATTAAGTGTGTTGAACTCATCTTTGCGTATATACACTTCACCACGGATAGCGATTTTGGAGGGAATTGGAATCTGTTCCGATCTCAATTGCAAAGGAATTTCTCTGATTGTTTTGATATTACCGAGAACATCTTCACCGGTATATCCGTCACCACGTGTTGCTGCCGTAGTGAGGTTGCCATTTTCATAAATAAGTTCGATTGAAAGCCCGTCATACTTGGGTTCTGCAATGTATTCGACATTTTCTTCATCGAGAGATTTTTTGCAGGTTTCATCAAAATTGTGCACCTCGCTGTCATTATATACTGCTTTCAAGCTGAGCATCGGCTGGGGATGTGTAACAGTTCCGAGTTCCTCTCTAACTTCTCCGCTTACTCGCTGGGTAGGGGAGTTCGGATCTTGCAGTGATGGAAATCTTTGCTCGAGTCTCTGAAGATTTTGCATGAACTCGTCATACTCTGCATCGGAAACAGTGGGGTCGTCGAGTACATAATATCGATAATTATTATAACGAAGAGCTTTGCGAAGCTGTTCAACTGCTTTCCGTGCAGTTATCTCAGAATCGATCTTTTGAATGTCGATTAAGGGCTTAGTATCATTTTGATCAGGCATTTTTTCTTGCAAGTGTCCTTTTAAAAATAAGATATAAATATATCTATTTCAATCTTGAATAAACGAAAAAAAACTGTCAAAATAAATGAAAACAGGGAGCGCAATTACTCCCTGTATTGTTTGATCTGATTCTAAATTATGGCTTATTTCATCAGGACCTGTCCCGTGAAATCTATTTTTCTATTTCATCAGGACCTGTCCCGTGAAATCTATTTTTCTATTTCATCAGGACCTGTCCCGTGAAATCTATTTTTCTATTTCATCAGGACCTGTCCCGTGAAATCTATTTTTCTATTTCATCAGGATCATTTTTTTGATTTCATGCAATTTTCCATCAACCTGAAGTTTATACAGGTAGACACCATTTTTTTGAGCTTTACCAAGTTCATCTTTTCCGTCCCATATAGTTTTGATAGGCACTGGATTTTTATCATCGAACTCCGCATATTCATTATAAATTTCTTTAACAAGTTGTCCCTTTATGTTGTAAATACTGATCTTCACATTTCCTTTTTTTGCAAGACAGAAATAGATAATGGTATTCGCTTGCAAAGAAGGATTAAAAGGATTTGGAAAATTGTGATACAATCCGTATTGAACAGGTATCGAAGGTTCCGGCTGGGGTTCATAACCGGAAGGAATAATTATTGTCGCAGACCGATCATAAAAAGTGGTCATTCCGCTAAGTTCTATACTCCCGATCCAATACCAAAGCGTATCTCCAGGTGTAGAATTTTCAATCGTATCTTCATAAATATAGTTATGAGGTTCTGAGGTTGTGCCATATCCTTCTATTAAATTTGATACCTTTTCAGAATTGGAAAAGTTATCATCACTATTACGATACACATACCATCCGATGTTATCGCTTTCTGATTGAGTTGTCCAATACAAGGTTGGAACATTATTAAGGAATTGTGCAGTAAAAGTAGAGAGTACAACAGGTAAGGTAGGATCACCTTCGCTTCCAAGTATAAAAGGAGAGTAACTTGATAACCCTGAGTATTCTACATAATAGGGATTAGAAGTTGTTCCCGCACCACCATAGCTTACATCAGTTCCAACAGCCTCCCATTGGCTGGTTGAAGAATTCCAGTGATATACTTTCATTCCGGAGCCGTGCGTCTGTCCGTTAAGTTCATCGAAGAGATAATTGAAGCGAACGGTTGCTGTTTGCGGAGTGGTGGGTGAAATATTGAAATACCTTTTCACTGAAAGAGGCGAGCTGGTGCAACCGCTGCCAAAGGCATTATCAGGACAAACCGTACCTTTTTTAACAACCGCTTCCGTAGAGCCCATATTTCCGCCGGATTGTGTAATTTGCAGGTTATCCATGCCACCCATGGTGTAAGTAGCGGCTACTCCGTTTGTTGGACTTTCTGTCTTGCTGTAACTTGCAGGTCCATTGTAGGTCGTGGTTCCATCAACTATAAGCTCGTTCTCGCCCATCACTAACTCCGAGCCGGAGTTAATGACCAGGTTGTTGTGGATGTGGAGGTTTCCCTGCGAAGTGGTCGTTCCCGGTGAGCCGGCAGTGCTGACGGTGAGGTTGTAGAAGTTTTTGTCTCCGCCCGCTGCCTGGAAATTGAATTTGATGTTGGGAAGATCATCACTTTCGTTGTAAAAATTCGGTGGTGTATCGGAATCACTTCTTCCGTATAGTACTCGTTCATTTTCTGATGCTAATGTCGTGCCTGCCAATTTATAACGAGTACCTGTATATCCATCGTTGTCTCCCCAAACAATTTCTACAATAAGGTTGTTTGCATTATTATAACTGAACGGCGTAGTGAAAGAGATGGTGAACCAATCGGTTGCTCCTGGCATCGTGTATGGATTTTGAAAAAAGACAGTTGCAGCACCGGTCATATCTACATAATGATTCAGGTCATACCAATTGGTGTCATCTGTCTCTTTAAGTTTTACAGTAAAATTGACTAAATCCCGATGATCTGTTGGACTAAACTGAGTTAGGTAAAATTGAATGCCGTTAATAGTACAAGATTGTCCAATCTCACTACTCAAATATAACATCTGGGTTCGATTATTTTCATAGAAATTATCAAAAGGATAACCGAGAATGCTGTAAGTTCCTGTTCCTATCTGAACCTCTCCTCCTGCACCTGCTGCTGGTCCAATGGTCTGGTCGCTGGCAGATTCGTCAAAAACCACTGTGGAAGTATTGTAATTCCAGGTTCCCAGATTGCTCCAGTTACCAGCAATATTAATGTTATAATTTCCACCATTTAGGGTAGCATCACTGCTGATAGAGATGTTGCCATTGGCATCCAGGGTGTTCCCCAGCGTGAAGGTAGAAGTTCCCTGAAGAGTAAGAGTGCCATCTACAGTCAGTTGCCCGTTATTATGTAAAGTTGCGCTTCCCTGAACTGTAAGATTACCATTTGTTTGAAGACTTCCATTTATTGTTTTTGTTCCGTCACCACTTATGGTCAGATTTCCATAAACGGGTGTGGAAGATATTGTCTGATCACCTGAACGGCTTGATTTGCTGTAATTAACCGTACTTGAAGAATTAAAATCATATCCATTACTAGCAGAAGGAAGATTATCATTGAGCATCAGGGTTGCGTTGTCGTATAAAATTAATTCTTCACAATTGGCAGAACTATTGACTGTAATAGTATGTCCGTTTTGAATAATCACATCGTCATCACTTGCGGGAACAGCATTATTTCCCCATATTCCGGTATTTTCCCAGTTACCTGATTGTGCGGAAATATCAGTGCCGGGATAGGTTATATCAGATGATGACGAACAATAACTCCAGGAAGCTCCAACCCGAACATAATATCTAACACTGCCGTTATTTTCTAATTTAAGCCCGATATATTTATTCTCCGGCACAGAGAGTGAAGTTTCATTTGCTGTAAATGTGAATATCTTAGTAGAACCATCTCCATTTATTGTAGCTTGCGGTCCGGACGTAAATCCTGTTCCTGAAGCATCATTTGCATAACCTATTCTGACGGTGAAATTATCTCCAACTTCAGGAGCAGTAGTAAATACGATTTGACCGCTCCAAACAGTTTGATCTCCGGTACTTCCACCACCAAACTCTATTGCCATATCTGTAGAATTTTCGTTGAACCAAGAGTAAGATAAACCGGAATTCACAAAGATCAATTGCCCCATTTTACTCACATCACCTGCATACATCATTTCTGAAGTACCGAGCCACCATGTTTTGAAATCATATTCGGTTAGGTCATCTTCTATTAGAGGATAGCTATCATTACTTCCACCTGTCAAGTAGGGCAGTGAAGTATTCCCAACACCGTCATCATCAGTGTCATCACCATAATAATCGCTAAAGTAATTTCCCATATACCCTTTATGATCATCGATCAAACTGTCATAAAGATAGGATAATTTTATAGGAGAGTTCCATGTGTTTGAAGAACTGTTAGATGTAACCGGATCATCAATATAGTCGAATATATTCAAGTAAAATTCATTATTATTGCTATTTTCTAGTGTCATTTGATAATCATAATCCCAACCATTGCTGCTTACATCGTTTCCAACTACTATATTTTCTTCTGCATCATCAAAATATATGCCTTCCTCATAGTTTGAACTTAGGGTGTTCCCTGAAAGATTATTATAATCTGAATTAGTGAAATAAACACCATAATGGTCATTGTATCTACAGGTATTTCCCGAAAGTGAATTAGAGTATGATCCGGATAACTGAATGCCGTCATCATCATTACTGTTGCAATAGTTGTTAAATAAAATATTGTTCTGCCCAGCAAGGTGTATTCCATCCGAACCATTGTCTTCAGAAGTTGAACCGAGTATAAAATTGTTGTTAGCGTTGATAGAAATTCCGATGCCGGCATTGTCTTTAGTTATATTGCCGGATAGGGTATTGTTTGATACACCATAAAGATAAATCCCTTTGCTGTTTTCATTACAAGTATTACTCCAGACAGAGTTACTATTTGAAAGGCTGCTATTTGTATTTAAATAGATACCTGTACTGTTATTATTACAGGTATTGTCATGAATATTGTTATCATTTGAATTATAAACATAAATGCCATAATTAGAATTGTTATTCACTATGTTATCCGTAATTGTATTATCTCCTGCTTCATACCACAAATATATTCCATGAGTATTATATGAACATTCATTATTTGATATAGTTATGTTGGTTACTTGTTGCACTTGTATTCCATAAGTGCATTTGTGAGTTGCATCATAGCCGCAACGGTTGTTCATAATATAGCAGTTGTCTGCACCTTCCTTAAGAAGAATGCCCGGACCATCAAAACCTGAATAAGTATAAATATCAAAGCCTTTTATCGTGACATCCGGCACAGAAATCCTGAACACATCCCAAGCATTTGCTCCTTTAACCTGCGGTCTTTCTCCTTCTGTCCACCACTCTACCGTGAGTCCATGATGATCGGCGTGATAAAGCTGAATTGGGACACTTAACTCATAATCCGGATCCAGTCCCGCTTTGTCAGCAACTTTAATTACATCATTGGGCCAGGATTGATCGATTGCATATTGAATAGTTTGATATGGTCCATCATCATCAGTGAATGTTGATATCCCATTCCAGCTGTCATTTCCATCAGGATGAACATAACGGGTAGTTGCGAAGGCTGTTCCTGAAATAATGATCAGGAAGATTACTAAAATAACATAAAACTTTTTCATTTTAAAATCCTTTTTTTGTTTGTTTTTGGACTGTCCCGATATATCGGGATTATTGCAAAACGACAAGCCGTTTGAAAAAACTCCGAGTATTCTAAAAAGACTGCTTCTTTTAAAAATAACACGGTTATTTTACTCCAAATAAATCTGAACTGCACACGGAAAAGATGTAAAAATTCCCGTTTGCTTTTTCTGATTTCTGATTTCTGTTTTTCTCTTTTAAAATCCGTGTAAATCCGTGAGCTAATTCCATGTTCACCTGTAATATTTTTCCAACAACTTTTGCTTTATCGCATCGAGCGGATATTCTTCTCCCATCACAGTATAATCAAAGGCAATTCCGTCCAAAAAGGCAGCAAAAAGCATTACTTCGATCTGAATGTCCATTTCAGATAATTTGTTACCGAATAGTTCAGAAAAAATACCCATTAGCAAAGGTCCAAAAACCGATTCATAATATTCTTTGAATTTGGTGAGTTTATGTGAAAGCTCGGGTTGAGATATAACACTTTGGTATAATTTCCAGAATGGTAAATTATTTTTCAGGGATTGAGTAAAATTGCTTAGCAATATTTCTAATTTTTCATGAGCAGAGATTTCAGTTTGATTTATTTCCATCATCTCGTCGAAGAATTTAAATCCTTCCATAAAAACTGATTCCAGGAGTTCGTCTTTACTTTTGAAATAATTATAGGTCAAGCCCTTAGAGATACCTGCGGCTTTTGCGATCATTTCAATGGATGCTTTATAATAACCATGTTCGGCAAAGACCTCCATTGCCTTTGCGATGATATGATTCCTCGACTTTTCTCTCATTTCTGCAAATTTTTCCGGTTTTCTTGGTGCCATCATATTATACCTTGAGAAATAGATTTAATTATTGACTGAACGGTCATTCAAAAAAATAAATTGTCAAATTTTTTCTCAAATTTGTAATTAATTCGCGTGTATGTACTGCCTAATTTACCTTAAAATTATTTCAGCTTTCTAATTTAGTGTTTTAGCGTTCTCGAATATATTTATTTAATCAAAAGACATTTATTGGAATAAATCACTTCATTATTACTTAGAAGTTGATACAAGTAGATTCCGGTTGGCAGCTTTTGTCCTGTTTTATCTAAACTATCCCAGCTAATTGTATTCTTACCGATAGAAGAAGTATAGCTTATCACTTTAATTAAATTTCCTTTGATATTATATATCTTGATGAACAGATTTTCCCTGCTTTGAATATTGAACATGATATTTGTTGTTTCCTTAAATGGATTTGGAAAATTGAATATTTTGTTTTTAACGCCTATGTTCGGTTCCGGATCTGTTGACACCTGAACCGTCAAATTTATTGGTCTTCTGTGAAGTGTAAGTTCTGTGGCAACAGTATTCGTGATGTCGCACGTGTAGATTCCCTGGTCTTCGATGGAGACAGTATCAATCACAAGAGTGCTATCTGTTCCCCATAGAATCTCTGATCCATTAAAATACCATTGATATAGATTATGCTGACCGCCGACTGTGCTTTCAAGTATTATATCCGAGCCAGCTGAAACTAAGGTATCTAATTTTTCCCGCACACTATCTTGTGGTGAGTATTCAAACCACCAGTATACAGCATTAGACTCAAGGTCTTCAAAGGTAAGTTTGTTGTTTTGAGTTTTACAGGTATAAGTATTACCAGATAGTATTTGTGACATATCCGGTAGATCTTCGATCTCATTATTGTCTATTCTGAATTCCGTCATGTATGTAAGATTATTAATTTCAAACGGTACTGCTCCTGATAATTTATTGTTACTCAAATGTAACCACCACATAGATGTTGCATTTCCAATTTCGCTAGGTATCGAACCTGTAAATTGATTGTTATTTAAAAGTAGCCAGTGTAAATTAGTGAGGTTCCCAATTGAATTTGGGATGGAACCGGTAAGATCATTATCATCTAAATATAAGCCTATTAAAGCATTGCAGTTTCCAATTGTATTTGGTATTGAACCGGTAAGTTGATTGTTTTCAAGAAATAGATCAGCTAAATTGGATAAACTGCCGATTTCAGAAGGAATGGAACCTGAAAAATAATTATGAGTTAGATCTAAACATGTTAAACTATTCATATTTCCAATTGAGGTTGGAATGGAACCACTCAAGGCGTTATTTGAAAGGACCAAGGAACTTAAGTTTGTTAAATTTCCGATTTCGGGTGGTATTGAGCCCGTTATATAATTCTCATCAAGATTAAGACAAACCAAGCTTGTACATGTCCCAATCTGAGATGGAATGTGACCCATTATTTGATTGTTTCTCATGTCAATCCATTCCACATTCGTTAAGTTTCCAATAGTATTTGGAATTGACTCGAATTGGTTATCATAAAGAAATATATCTGTGAGACTACTTAGGTTTCCAACTTCGTTTGGGATGGGTCCGGAAAACTGATTTTCATGAAGATATAGTTTTTCAAGATTAGAGAGTTCTCCAATTGTGCCCGGTATCTGCACATTGAACTGATTTTCACTTAGGTCTAAATGTATCAATTCAGACAGATTTCCGATTGTAGAAGGGATGGCTCCGCCAATGTTATTTTCTTGAAGATCAAGTTTTTCAAGATATGTAAAATTTCCTATCTCGTTTGGCAGGATTCCGGTAAGGTTATTTTCAAGTAGATTGATTTCGACTACATGTCCGTTCGATACAGTAAGGCCATGCCAATAATGTAAAGGGAGGTCTGATAACCAATGAGTATTGGTAGCCCAGCTGTCTCCATTAAGGCAATTATATAATGCAGTAAGAATATCTTTTTCATTAATGGGCTCAAGATGAATAACTGAAACACCTTTATGCTGTAAGTTATTATATGTTCCGCCCCATGTCATGCTGTGATCATTATGATCCCAGGTATCGTGAATATATATTTCATTTGTTGCATCATTGTATCCAAAACCCATCATTGTGTGTCCTACAACATGAATAAATGCGGGATAACCATTATCAATTTCATTTTTAAATTGATCGAATGTAAATCCTTGCGTATTTCCATTATACCCATAAATATACTGATTATAGTTCAAAGTCACATCATAATTTCTGGATTCAAAAAATAATTTAAATCCATGACATCCATCCCTGTAATATGGTTCACAGGCAGTATAATCGTACGAAGGTGCACCATCTGGATCATAAAAAATTGCGGTTCCACCATCAGGCGCATTCCAGTTATTCCATTGGCTTGTTCCCATATAATCTCCGGCGCATTCACCCTGAGTGTGCTCTGTCCAACCATTTACTATATACGGATCATCGGTAATATTATCATAATCAATCCAGTAATCGTCAACGTGACCCCTTACAGTCCTCCCGTCGATTCCCATATGTGTTGCACTTAACGGGCATTCACTCACCCACCCGCTGGGCCACCACGTTTGTCCCCAAATGGTATTATCCATAGGCATAAATCCATTATCTGTGGGACCTGCATATGCATTTGCATAACCTGTTCTGTCATAATATCCTGCGATCATTGCTCCTGAGGTTGGAAAACATCCATAACACCAATCAAAAGTAGGAAAATTTTCAAGAGTTACCACATTCCTATTTGTTTTTGGATCTGGTATTTCAGCAATTGGCATCAGTTGATCTGGTGGGGGACTTCCCGGAATAATGATCATGTCAATCAAATCACCATTTTTATCAACGAATGTTCTTTTAAGAGATTGTTCTTCAGCAGTGAGATATGATAATGAAAATAGGATTGATACCAAAAACCAAAGCAAAAAAATATTTTTTATAATTTTCATTGTCCTCCTTGCTAAACGGACATAAATAATATCAAATCATATTATAAAAATCAGCTTAATAAAAGTAAGGTAAAAACAACTAAGAAAAAATGACGAAGACCTCTTATTCAGTCAATAAAAATAAAAATTTCTTTATAATTTGTAAGGCAATATAAGTACGAAATACGTCAACACATTATATCGCCGAGTACAGTAAAATTGCGCAAGGTCTTCGCAAGAGAGGTCTCAAGAAGTTTGTCTATACAACCAATTGAGTCCTCGTAAGTTTCATCAAATGGGATGGAGCCAAGATAACAGTTTTTAAAGATCTTTTTTGTACTTCCCGATTTCTCTGGGTTGGTCATATTCTCTAATATACCAAGAATCGGGATATTTAATTCTTCCAGTAATTCGATTGATTTTTTTACAACTTCGGTTGAGATCTTTGACGGTGTTGTCACTACGCAGAATTCAATTCTTTTGATGAGACGTATAATATCAAGAGTTGTATCGTTGATCCCGGGCGGCATATCGATGATGAGGTAATCGAGTTCACCCCATCTGGTTATTGCAAGAATCTCCAGAATTGCATTCGTGATGTCCTTACCACGAAATGGTATCGCATGGTCTTGAGTAAAATTTGCAATTGTGATATAAGATATCCCATGATATTTCGGTGGGATGATACCTTCATCTTCCTTGGGAAAATGAAAGTCGTCCACTCCAAGTATAGTGTGGGTCGAAGCTCCAGTGAAATCAAGATCAAGAAGTCCTACTTTTTTGTTTGAATCTGCAAGAACAAGTGCGAGCAGAGATGCTACTGTGCTTTTTCCTATTCCACCCTTTCCACCAGCAACTGCAATGATTCTACCCACTTTTTCGAGTCGTTTTTCTACAACATTTATTCTAGGATCCATTATTTCTCCCGCATATAAATTCTTTTAACCACGAAAAACACGAAAAGCGCGAAAATGGAATTAAGAAAAATATTCCGCAAAACATCATTTCGTTAATTCCATTTTTTTCATAATACAACCCTTTTCAATGTTTACTTTTGGATCAGATGAAAAGTTTACTAATAATTGTTAATAGCATTTAAATTTTTGTCCAATTTTTTTGATATAATAATTTTCGATTTTCCTCTGTGTTCTCTGTGGTGAATTCAATTTTAGTTCCGGTTTATCCGAATTAGGAATACTATTCCATAAAACTTCATTTTGTTAATTTCGTGTATTTTTTTGTTCATAATATAATTCTTTAAATTCTGGTTACCAAGCCCCTGCTTGGTAACCCATTACCTATTAGGATCACCACAAAATATTCTTTTAAAAATAATTTATTAATTTCGTGTATTTCGTGGTTCATATTATTTCTCTCCCTCGATCGAATCTACCCAGATACCTCGCCCCTTGACAATTTCGAAGTCCGGGCTTTTACAGTTTGGGCATTTGAGGAACACGTGTGCAGTTTCAGGGATAAAATGTATTGATTCTGTTTCGTCATCATCCAGATTTTTCTTTACATTGCTGAATAGCCATTCGTGTGAGCAGTTCATGCATTTGAATCCTGCCGGTTCTATCTCGAGTTTGAAGGTAACATCCTCAAAAAGGTCTGGAGCACTTTTCAGTACCTGCTGCAATGCAATATCAAAAATTTCTCTGGAAATGGTTTGTAGTTCACCGATCTTTACGACAATCTCGGTAACTTTTTTTAAATTTTCTTCGTGTGCGACCTTTTTGGCAGTGGTAATTACTGCATCAGCAAGTGCCCATTCATGCATGGAAACTCCTATAATACTTCATGTTTTAATTTAATGGTTGTAGGGGTTCAATACGTTGAACCCTTTCTGTAAGTTATCATAAATACCTTTATAATATTCGTCTAATTCCAAATTGAAATTCTCTGAATTTATATTATTTCTATCAAATTTCCATCGTAATGGATTAGTGATTATATATTCTCTTATTTTGTTGAGTTCTTTTTCATTTCGTACAATGTGCTCATAGAAATTCCGTTGCCATCGAAAGTCATTATGTCCGTTTTGATTACACCATCTTGTGACAGATGCTTTATATTGTCTTATAATTGATCCGACTGAACCTTTTGTTATGTGTTGGAAAGCATTTCTGGGCTGAACATGTTCAGCCCCTACATCTTCGTCTGTAGAATATATTTTGATCAAGCCATGAATATGATTTGGCATTATTATGAAGAGATCCAATTGTACCTTCTTATGATAAAGTGGAATCTCAAGCCAAAAACTACGAGCAATTTTTCCAATAGCAGACAACATCATTTTGTTATTGATTATGGAACCCTCAAAAGATTGCCTTAAATGCGTACATATCGTTATGAAATATATGCCTGCTCGGGAATAATTATATCCGGATAATCTTAGTGATTTTCTTTGCGATTTTATTATTTCCGGGCACATTTTATAATGAAAATTTCGAGTATTTATAAATCATAATATCGTGCAATTTCCCACGGGTGGGGGATTTTGCGCATTTCGTCGAGGTCTTTTCTCTTGATCCGTATCCACTTCATTAAAAGATCTGCCGGTAGAACATTACCATACGTAAGATAGTCTTTGTCGATACGTAAATTATGTAGTGCGAATTCAAGCGTATCAGGGAATGAGGGTATTTTTTTCAATTCTTCTATTGAAAGATCATATAAGTTTGATTCAAGGGGTCCAAATCCATTTTCAACCGGGTCGATCTTTTTCTTCACACCATCTATCCCAGCCATAATAAGAGCAGCGAAAGCAAGGTATGGATTGCAGGTCGCATCGGTGGGGCGGAACTCGAATCTGCGTTCCTCAGGGTCTTTTATATATGCGGGTATCCGTATTGCTGCGGAGCGGTTACCTTCCGCAAACACAGCTTTGGACGGCGCTTCAAGCCCCGCGATCAATCTGCGGTAGGAATTTGAGGTTGGGTTGGAAAGAGCTGAAAGTGATGCCGAATGAAAAAGAATTCCTCCAATGAAATACAGTGCGGTTTTGCTCAATTTATATAATCCCTTTGGGTCATTAAAAATATTTTTTCCATTTTTTTTTAGAAACATGTGTATGTGCATGCCATTGCCTGCTTCTCCTGGAATGATCTTTGGAAGGAAAGAGATAACCTTGCCGTGTTTTTTGGCGATCCTGTGGCTGATATTCTTTGCCAGCACTGTTGCATCGGTCGCTTTTTCTACGGGTCCGAATTTGAACTCAATTTCCGCCTGGGATGTGCCCACTTCATGGTGATGATACTTCACGCCGATTCCAAGATTCTGTAATGCAAGAACGATTTCATTGCGGATCTTAAAAAAATGATCGTTCGGTTGTGAGCGATGATAACCACGGTTGGGCGCAAGACGGTATATTTCTTCTCCCGAAGGAGGGCTCGCCATCTCACTGCTTTCTAACCTGTAAGATACCTCACGTGTGCTCATAATGCTGAAAAGTTCATCAATAATATTGAATTCCAACTCGACGAGTACCTGCACCTCATCTGCGATATTTTCTTCTTTCAGGGTAGTAAGTGCTTTTTGTACAATATGCCTGAGATCCTGAGAAAAACTATTGCCAGTATGTGCATCATAAACGTCACAAAAGAAATATAATATCTTTGATTCCGGTTCAACAGGATCAATGAATGCGGAGTTCATATCCGGTTTCAATATCATATCGGAGCTTTCAACATTTGCAAATCCGAAATTTGATGCATCAAACCCGATGCCGTCCTTAATTAATTTTTCAGAAAAATTTTCTGCAGGGATGGTTACATTTCGAAGCCGTCCTTCAATATCCGGCACATAAAATGATACAAAATTTAAAGTATTATTCTTTATGAAGTCTTTAACTTCAGCACAATTTTTAAAAGAAAGCATAAGGCCTCCGCACTTCTAATATTGGGAAAGCAAAAATTTGGCAATAGGATTATATGTCAAATAAAAGATTGTTTTTTATGTAAATATCAGAAACAGTAATAGAATTATTGGAAATCTTTTTCAAGACTTCCTATGTTGCATTATCTCAAGTAAATAATTACCTTGATATTTTAAAAGGATTTCTCGTCTTCTGTGCTTTTAATCTCTATGATATTCAATTCCCCAAAAACAACATCTGCGCGGATTGAAATGTATCTCTCTCCCTTTACATAACCGGGTGAAATATATGAGCTATTTCCAATTGCAGCCACATTCCCATCCGGCAAATGAGCACCGGAAAAGACCGATGATACTTTGATAACGACCGGTTTGTCTGGATCGATTATCACATCACCTTTCCCAAATATAACATTTACTTCATAATTGAGGTGTTCCTCATCGAGTTCGACTTCGGAAAGATTGATAGAACCCCTTCCGAAAATGATGTTATATTCCTCATTTTTATTTGCACTCTTCAGGTCACTCGAAGAGAATACCACAGTATTTCTAGAAGTTTTGATGCCAAAGGAACCAAAGAGAATTTTAAGCCCGATGTAGATAAAGATAAGAGCAATTATTATTGAGAATACCGGAATTTTAATGTTGAATACTGCATTGAGGATAATGCTCAAACCAATAAGTATGACCACTGCGCCCCAAAAAAAACTGCTGAATAAAAAAGCCATTTTCACTTGTCCTCCATAATTATTTGGTTATTAAGTTATGTCTCTATAATTATAACCGGCACATACATTTCATCCTCACTCAAGCCGCCGTGATGTCCGGTAAGATAATGAGGGCTTTCACCGAGTACTCTGTCCTTTATCACATAATTTCCTTTTGGAATGAGAACATAATCTCCGATCCTGTCCCATAATTTTGGGTCCGGCTCATCCAGTCCGAATAGATGTTTCTCAACAAGTTCTGAGCTTTTAAATATTGAGCATACATCAGAAAGATGCTTCTCCACATATTCCTCAAAGATATCTGTCATGCCCTGTTTTACATAGCAATACGCTGCCCTGGGGTCACCGGAAAGAGGCATCAAAAGAGTATCTTTGAGATCGGGATGTTGCTCGATGTCGATAAGTTCATCCTTTTTACTATCAACAAGCCCGTGATCTGCCGTAATGATAACCAAGCTGTCGGTATTACTGATCGAATAAACAAAATTTTCCAGCGCTTTAGCAAGTTCCTGGAAATGAGTTTTGCATTCCAAAGAATGGATGCCGTTCTTGTGTGCGAGGGTATCAAAAGTAGTCCAATAAGCATAGATGAATTTTCCGTTTGGAATATCCTGAACAAGGGTCATGAGATTCGTAATGAAGTTCTCAATATTTTCCTTTTTATATGCGACAGATGTGGAGCCCTTGCTATAGAATTTCGTATAATCAGAATTTATGATAAAATTATTTGTGAGCGTGTAGGATTTGCGGTTAAGGTTTTCGAAAATAGTGCTTTGTTTAAAAATATCTTTTGCATAAATATCGCTTTTGCTGAAAATCTCTCCACCGTATCTCGGCTTGAAAGGGAGGATCGCAGAAATCGTTCCAAGCTCCTTTAGATAGACGAACCAGCCCGTGACCGCATGTTGTGCCGGAGACATACCGGTCAGGAAAGATGTGATCGCAGTAGCAGTTGTGGAAGGAAAGACCGAAGTGCAATTTCCGACAAGATGCTTGCTGAAGAAGGAGTTTCCCTGCTCTCTGAGGAATTTATATCCGAGTCCATCGAGGACAATAAATATTACATTTTTCTTTTTTAATATCAAATCACTATCAAGGAAAGCAAGTGGCTTGTGGGTTACAGGGCTGTTCCCCAATGAGCTGGTGATGCTGCTTACAAGATTGATAATGCTGCCATTTTCATAGTTAGGATAGATCATTAATACCTTTCTGCGAGAATTCTAATTAGAAAGAAATCTGCTTATAATTTATTTATCCGGTGAGCCATTTTTTCGATTGCATCATGCATAATTTCAGATCTACTCTCAGTCACACCCTGCGCTTTGGTTGCCGCTTTTTCAATGAAATTCATTTTCTCGAGGATCATCTCATATCCGAAATGCTCTTTCGCAAGGGCATGTTCGAATAATGCTGTCGGGAATGCGTTTCTCAGGGTTTCCTGCGCCTTTTCTTTTTGTCCTGCCATGATGAAAAGAGCAATGTTTTTCTTGAGCAGTTCGTTCATATTTTCTTGGATGAATTTCCTCATTCGTTTTTGAATTTTTCCCATATAGATGGAAGCGCCCAATATCACAGTATCATATTTAGAAATATCAGGATTTTTTACCTCTTTCAAATTTATAATATCAGCCTCTGCTTTAAATTTTTCTTTAAGCAAAAATGCAGCTTTTTCTGTGCTGCCATGTTTTGTTGTGAAAAGGATACAATTTTTCATGGATAACTCAATCTATAATTTTCCAACTGATGCTGTGTACACCACCATTTCGTCTTCACCGTCCACTTTCAAGAGATCATTGGATTTAACTTGATCATAGGCGGCAATCCCGCACACCCCCAAACTTAGAGCTTCTGCTGCAAGATAGAGGTTCTGGCACACATGCCCTGCATCGAGGAGGATCAGCTTGGCAGCCATAAAAGCGTAGCGCCACTCGCAACGATAGGGAATAGCTGTCCAGAAAAAAACGACCGAACTATCGCCAACAAATTCTTGCTCAAGGCATGCATCAACTGTTTTTTGTGGAAGGTCATCGACCGAATGAAGAAATTCGAGCTTGTGTTCCAGCGCGCAGTAGTGATAGATGCCCTGCTCCAATCCCTCAACATGTAGTACTGAAAGATAGGTCTCAAACGAGTGGCGAGCTCCGGCAGAAGGAACGGTGCGGAAGATCACTTTATTTTCTTTTCTATCAAGTACTTTTTTTACTCCCTGCGTACACCACAGCAAAAATGAGAGATGTTCCAAATCTATAGATTCTGAAGTATATTTTCTTCGAGAACGGCGTTGATTTATGATCTCATAAAAATCTTTTCCGGGATTCACGAGATTTTCCGGAGTCGGGAGATCGATAAGGTTCTTGGGATTTGCAATTGGTTTTTCAAGAGGTGGTTGAGGAAGTTTTTTCTGTTGATCTGTCCGAACATTTTGCATCGAGTTGAGATCACAATTAAGAAAGAAACGCTGATCTTCATAGCTTTTCATCGAGTACTCCTTTTGCTTTGTCAAAGAGATTTTTTGGAGTGGTTTGCTGTGTCAAGTTTATTGGATGGAGTAAGAGCAATTCGCTGAAATAACCGATATTTTTTTACCATCCGTCTTCATTTCATTACGCCGCGACAGGCAGAAAATTAAGAGCAATTTTCACTTTTTGCATGAGAATTACATAAAAAATATAGTCATTCACAACTAGATTGGGAATCCAGTATTTTTTACTGAAAGATATCACGCCAGTCTTCATCCGACAAATCGGGTTACGTCTTGGCAAGCAGACTCACGCAGGTTGGACTGATTTTCGCGAATGAAGAAAAAAAATTCTGTGAGAGCTGGACTTCATCGTCTTTGTGCAACCTTGATAATTATCTTGTCACAAGTCGGAGAGCTTGTGATAAGTAATTTGAATGCTAATTTTCAACTTAAGACATGCTCTGCGACATGTCTCAAGTTTAAATTTTGCTGGATTATTTACCCTAAATGATCGAAATATATTAATAGCACACAGATACACGCAGATTGGGCTGATTCTCACAGATAAGAATAAAATAAAAAAGGGATTTGTTACAATCCCTTTTAGTATAAATCTAACTAAGTACGAAATTTAGAAATCATCAAGGAATGGATTATCAAAAGTGTCTCGTTTCGGAACTTTTTTCTCTTCCTTTTCGCCTTCCTTCGTTTCTTCCCTTTCTTCTTTCACTTCTTGGGTTTTCTTTTCGATTTCCTGCTCGGGTTTATGTTCTTCGTTTATCTCTTCTACAGTCACTATTTCTGGCTCATCTATTTTGTCTTCCTCTTCAGCAGGTGGCGGAGTTTCTTCTTCCACTTCGGATTTTGGTTCCTCTTTTTTGGGGACAGGTTTTTCTTTTTTCTTTTCTATTACTTTTTCTGCTTCTTCATTCTCTGGAGCCATTTCGTCCAAATCAATTTCTTCTGTTTTTGGTTCAGTATCTGTTATTTTATGTTCGAGATCTTTAATGTTTTCTGTTAGAGAATGGATAGACTTCTCAACAGAGGTTTCCGGCACAAGTGTGTTGAGTATATTTTTATCGATCACAAATTCTTTCTTGATGATCCTTCTGCTTTTTTCACTGGGTTTGTATTTCATTCTCACAGTGTGTTCGGAGATTGCATAACTGCCGGTTGATTCGTCGATTATGCCGCATACGGCACCGCTTTTCTGCTCGGGAGCAAGATAGCTGATCTCGGCAAGAGGAAGCAGATTATTGGAGATACGTGCATCGACTTCTTCCTCAAATTCAAATTCAACAGTAATATTAAAAGCCGGTTGATTGCCAATATTTGTTATGACCGCATATAACCTTTCATCTTTAAGCTGGAGGTAATATACCACATCTGCTGAAGGTTCCATATAGCGGGTCTGTTTGGTGAATTGACGCTGGAATTTCTTCTCAGTTTTTGAGGATTCAGAGAAAATACCCCGGACTTCTTTCATTATGCCAAAAATCAAACAAATGACCACTATTAATAAAAGTGGCGTTATGAGTCCGCTAAAGTACATGCCAAAGGTACCCCAGTCAGCTTTATCGTCGGAAAAAGTGCCGTCACCGAAATTAATAAAATATAATGCAAGAGCAAGTACTACCAGAGCAACTGCAACGATCAATACGATCTTTTCACTTTTTTTCATTTTATCTTCGTCCTCGTATTATTTTTATATTCGTTATAAGCCTTTATGATTGAGTGTTTGACGTGTCAATATTTTTGTGTTTAATGTGCCAGACTGCACTAAATTTTCAGTAAAGCTACTCTAACTTGATGCTGGTCAGAAAGTGAATAAACAACAAATCCTGCCATTACTTATACATAATGTTTTTCACTATTATTTATTTCCTGATTTTTTATCTAATAGTGATTTCATACTATCTGTAAATTGTTTAGCTGCTTCTTTACTCTGTATTATCTGATTTATTAGATATGTCAAAATGTCTTTTATATGACTTGCATTTTCAAGGCAACTTTCATCAGATTCTGCGTGTAATCCTTCACTTAGTTCACTATGTAAAACCCCCAAAGGATTCATTCCATTTGGTCTCAGTATAGTAGGTAATAGATCTTTTACAAGGTCTATCTTAATCTTGTGTAACCCTTGTTTTTTATGTTTTTTCTAAAGCGATTATGTAATCTTCACGATTATTAGCTTCTCACAAATCATATTATTTTAGCACCTCTCCTTGATAGAACATCCGATAATACTTTTTTCTCAGTCCCATTTTTTCATATAGTCTTATCGCACGCTTGTTTTCTATTTCTACATGAAGCGAAAGATCTCCTCCGGTTACTTCTATTGCTTTTTCTGTCAACTGAGTAGCTACCCCTCTCCCTTTGATGTCACGTTTCGTTGCTATATACGAAAGATGATATTTAGGAAAGAATCTCTCGAATCGTGTCCGTGAGATAATTGCAACACCGACAAACGCACCACTATGAAATGCACATATGACATATCCATCATCGAAGGCATTCTCTACAGCTTCCTTTATCTCCTCCATGGGATCTGTAAAGTTGATCAACCATTCGTCAAGTGTATTTAGGAACTTTTCATAGGATATCGTTAGATCATCCTTGTCAATAATCTTGATATTTAAATCAACTTTAGCATCGTCTAAAATCAAGACATGTGTGCCGTTTTTAATTTGTCTCGCCTCTGCTAATTTAAACAATGCTGCGATGGGGAAAGAATAGTTTATCGTAAACTTAAGCTTCTCCATCTTCCTGAACCTCTTTGCATACTCAATCAATTCCTCATCCGAAATTCCAATTGCAGCTCCATTTGTATCGTAAACCGCATTAAGTGCGTCTTGGCCGTTAAAACATTTCCAGTTGATCAGATTACGGTTATACCTGCTCTCTTTTGTTTCCTGTGGTGATAAAGACAAAATTTCTTTTTTGTTCCTTTTGTAGGACTCAATTATTGCATTTCCATGCGAAGTGCTCACAGCATTAATTTTAGGCAAAATATCTATTTTCTCCATTAACCACAGACGTTTGAAGCCCATGTGAAGTCCAGAGATAGAAGAACCATTGCCGGTCTGACAAAATATGTTGTCTATCTCCCCTCCAATTGAGTCGTATAACTCTTTTGCAATGTATTCAAACGCATACATATTCATCATGTTATTATCTAGGCCTGGATTGGCATCGTACCAATCATTCTCCTCTGCCAGCCGTCTGCTCTCCATAACAGAATCTTCATATGTTTTACCATGCTCAATTATCTTTATGTGTGATGATTGAAACCGTTCCTTCCTTAATATCTTCTCCTTGCTTGGAATGACGAAAACACATTTAATATTGAAATACTGCGATAGTAAAGCTAAAGAACCTCCAACAGTTCCATAGGTCCCTATACAAATCGTCTTTTTCTTATGTGACAAAGCTTCTCGAATAATAAGATAAGCCAATCTATCTTCAATGTGACCAGATTGATTATTTCCCTCCAGTTTCAGATATATTTTTGAAATACCCAGCTCTTTCTCTAGTTTATGCGCTCTTAGTAAAGGTGTCTTTCCAATCTGCATTTTAAAGGTTTTTTCCATTATTTCAACTTCCTAATGATTTGATGTATGATACTTTTCTCATTAATATACACGGATATTTATTAATTATGCCACGAACCCTTACATTTATCTCTGTAAATGCGGGTGGGATGTCATATAACTACTGTATTAACGTAATATGTCGTTTATTCCGCTCAATTGGCTTGCTAAACGATAATTTTACTCACATTATTTTTATATTCGTTATAAACCTTTATGATCGAGTATTTTACGTGTCAATATTTTTGTGTTTAATGTGCCAGACTGCACAAAAATTTTCAATTTTCACACGTTATTTTATATGGTAAATGGCTAACATTGGATTAAGACTGGTTTGTGAAACAAATCAGGACGAGGAGCGAGCTGAGCGACGAGTGTCTTAATCTTGCGTTAAACGTCCCCGAACGAAGTGAGAGCGCAGCGTGGGTCGAGCGGAGCGAAGAAGTCACAAAAACACCCTATAATTTGTCTATATGTTTTTTAACCGATTTTGTAAATTCTGATAAGAATTTATTTCTCAACTTTTCAGGAATTAAACCAATCGAGAAATGAGGTGCATCATCTTCTACTTCAATCAATGTTAGTTTTCCATCATAAAGCCTTAGTGCATCTATTCTGCAAACTCCTGTTTTCATTTTGTTCCACTTAAGAAATTTTTTAGTAAACTCAATATCCTCTTTTGTTGCTTTATATACTATTGGAAATGGATAATCAGGTACTTTTGCAGGCACAAACATTAGTGCATATATTAACTTGTCATCAACAAAATAAAATGAAAGTTCATTTTCAAATTTTAATTTTGGTTGGATGAATTGATTTTTCAGTGATTTTAACTTTTGTAAATCTGAGAATTTAACTGTTTTAATACCATATGCAGAAAATCCATCTTTAGGTTTTATAAGATACTCTTCACTCTGGGGTAATTTATCCAAATCATCTAGAGAATCAATGCAAGGAATGACAGGGAATTTTTTGTTATATAAGTCTATTAAATAATCTTTACCAAATCTATCTGCACAAGCATGTACATCGTTGTATATTTTTAATTTTTTATCTATAGCTCTTTGTAAAAATTCACGTTTTAGTTTATTATATAATTTATATTTTGAGTCAACAGAGGGCCATACATTTCTGCTAATAATTAAATCAAAATTATTTTCTATTTGCTCGATGTCTTCAAAATAGGAAACTGTAACATCAAAAAATTGTTTTAAATGCTCAATTGTTATTGGATCTTCAACGTTTTTATTGGTTAGGTCGGTTAAAAATAGGATTGATTTTTTCATGTAAATTTTTATTATTGTTATGTTAATAAAATTATTGGTTGTAGGGTGTTTTTGTGATTACGTTTAACACCCGACTAAACGCAATATGTCGTTTATTCCGCTCAATTGGCTTGCTAAAAGAATATTTCATTCGTTTATTTTTTCAATATCCGAAAAAAGTGAATCTGCTGGTGAAACAATATTCCTAAGATTTCTGGTGGAGACATGCGTATAGATTTCGGTAGTTTTTGAACTATTATGTCCAAGTAATTCTTGAATGTAGCGTAAATCTACTCCTTGCTCCAAAAGATGAGTTGCAAAGGAATCTCTTAATGTATGAGCCGTGTATGGTTTGATTATTCCGGCTTTTTTCAGATTAACTTTCATAATATTATGCACAGATTTGGCGGAGTACTGTTTTCCTTTACCTCCTCTAATATTTGTCAGCATTCCATCGCTGTGGATATCTTCAATTTTGAGATTAAGTAACTCACTTAGCCGCAATCTCAGTTCGTTTTCCGCTTTTCTCAAATAATTCATAGATTAATTTCTTGATGACGCCAAAGAGAGGAGAATCAATCTTCTTTGTCAAATAGAAAATGTATAGATATTTGGAATAAATTTACCAAATCTTGACGTTATGTAAACTTGATATAGAATATTATGTATGAAGAATGAACATGAGCTTTCGGAAAAAGATATAAGCTTGATCAATAAATACAAGTTCTACTTGCAGTTTGAAAAGGGCTTAGGCGAGAATTCAATCCTCGCTTATGAGCGTGATATAAGACTCTTTGCTGAAGAAAAAGTTATGTCCGACCTCACAAAAATTACTTCTGATGATGTGATCACGTATATGAATTTCCTCTACAATCACGGCGCGTCAGATAAGACGGTGGCGCGCAAACGAAGTTCGCTGGCTAATTTTTATAAATTTTTATATATAGAAAAGTTAATCCCTGAGCCGATCTTTGAGCGGTTCCCCTCACCAAAAGTTTCAGCATCTTTGCCGGATGTTCTCTCGATAGAGGAAGTGGATGCACTGATCAATGCAGTGGAAAGAACGGACGAATACGGCACCCGGGACCGTGCTATCCTGGAATTTCTCTATTCAACCGGAGCGCGCATATCGGAGATGATAGACATGCGGGTCGGGGATCTCTATCTTGATGAGCAGATCGTCAGGTTGTTTGGAAAAGGAAGAAAAGAACGCTACGTGCCGATCTCGCAAACAGCATTGACCTATTGCGAGAACTATATTAATAATGCCCGGCAGAAGCTTTTAAAGTATAAGCAGAACAATATACTGTTTCTCAATAGATTTGGGAATAAACTCAGCAGGATGGGCTGCTGGAAGATAATTACTAAATATGCTCAGCAGGCAGGAATAAAGAGTCATGTGTCTCCCCACACCCTGCGGCACTCCTTTGCAACACATCTGCTTCAGGGCGGTGCAAATCTGAGGATCGTGCAGACTTTACTGGGACACGGCAGCATCAGCACCACCCAGATTTACACAAATATTGACAGGAATTATCTCAAAGAAATTCATTCCCTTTATCATCCAAGAGCATAAAAAAATGAAACATAAAGGAGTTCTAACTATGTTTAAAAAGCTTTTTATCATAGCTTTAGCAACTTGTGCAATGACCGGCATTCTCTTTGCGCAGGAGATGACGGACAGAGAGATCCAGCAAATAGAATATGACGCAGGAACTGCATACAACGATGGCGTGGAGCTCTATACTCAAAAAGATTATCAGGGTGCGATAGATAAATTTGTGGCCTCTCTTGACCTTTACAAAAAGATCGATACTGAATCCAATCCGAAAACCGACCGCATCCGCGAATTATACAAGAACCTTTCGGTGATGTATTATATGACAAAGCAATATCCAATGGCAATAGAATATTATGGACTTCGTCAGCAATACGAACCGGACAATTACCAGATCGTGATCTCTCTCAGCACAATCTATAATGCAATGGGAGATAAAGATCAAGAGCTACAGGTTCTTCTCGATTATGATAAAAACTATGATGAATACAAAATAAGTAAAAAAATCGCAACGATCTATGAAAATAATAATGATCTTCCAAATACGATAATATATTATACTGACGCTTTTAATCTCAATCCGAAAAAAGTTGAATTCCTCGAAAAGATAGCCCTTTTCTATCATAAAATAGATGAAACGTCAAAGGCGATACAGGCATACGAGGATTACATTGCAACTGAACCGGCTGATTATATCTTGAGGAAAGTCTATAAAAATTTGGGTATTTTTTACCAAAATATGGGGCATATCGACAAAGCCATACTTGCTTTTGAAAATTCTCTAGCTCTTAAAAATGACAAGGATATAGCATTTACGGTTGGGCATCTTTATTATGATCAGGGAAATTATTCCAAAGCCAAGCAATTTTTACAGGATGTTTTGAGTATTGATCAAAATAATCCCCAGGCACATTACTATATGGGCAAGATATATCGTGAAGAAGGGCAATGGAATAAGGCAATTTCAGAATTTGAACTCATCGTGAACAATCCCCAGCTCGGGAAGTTTGCAAAAGAAGAAATCGAATATATTAAAAAGCAATAATAGTATTTATATCTATATATATTTATTATAAGCATTCATTATAAAGAACTTATAAAATTTGAATGAAAAGGATAATTATGCGCAGGATGATTATATCAGGAAATTGGAAAATGTATAAAACCCTCGAAGAAACAATTACTTTTTTTGAGGAGCTTTCAGCTTGGGAGAAGGACACTTTTCATAAAAATCAGCTTTTGATCTTTCCGCCAAACTTATATACAATGACCGCTCTCGAAAAGACAAATGAGAATGAAATCGATATTGGTGTTCAGGATATATATTTCAAAGATTTTGGAGCTTTCACCGGAGAGATATCAGCTCCGATGCTTTCCTCAATTGGGTGTAAATATGCATTAGTTGGACATTCGGAACGGCGTCATATTTTCCATGAAACAGACGAAGAGATCAATCTGAAGATACTGGCATTGATCGAGCACAGAAAGCATATTATCTTCTGTATCGGCGAGAAGGAAGATCAGAGAGACAGCGGTCTGACGGAGAAGGTACTCGAGAACCAGCTTTCCATTGGATTGCAGGATGTGGATGAGAAGGATATGGAGCATGTAGTTATTGCATACGAGCCCGTCTGGGCAATCGGAACCGGTAAAACAGCTACTCCGGAAATCGCGCAAGATGCTCATGCGTTTATCAGAAACTGGATCTCTACCCATTTCAACACAAGCGTTGCAAAGAAAATGCGTATTCTTTATGGCGGTAGCGTGAAAGTTTCAAACTGTGATGGGCTTCTCGAAAAACCGGATATTGACGGAGCGCTTATTGGTGGAGCAAGTCTTAAAATCAATGATTATATCGAGATCATAAAAATTTCTGAAGAAGTTACTCAAAGGAAAAATCAGTAAAATGTTAGATATAAAACTTATTAGAAAAGATCCTGAATTTGTGAGCCAGTGCATCAAAAATAAGGGTGAGAAAGCACAACTCAATAAAGTTCTTGAGTTAGACAATAAACATCGTCAACTTCTTTTTGAATTTGAAGAGAAGCGCAAAGTACAGAATACAGTCTCGAAAGAGATAGCACAGCTTAAGAAGCAGGGACAAACCGCTAATGATCAGATCACAGCGATGAAAAAAGTGGCTGATGAAGTAAAGGTTATCCAACAGGAAATCAGCGAAATAAGTGAAGCTCTTGATAAGGAACTGCTCGCAATTCCGAATATATTTGATAAGTCCGTCCCGATTGGATTTGATGAATCTGATAACAGGTTTATACGAGAATGGGGTGAAAAACCAGCATTTGATTTCCAACCACTTGATCATATTCAGCTTGCAGAAAAGTTGGGCTTGCTTGACTTCCAGCGTGCAGCAAAGATAGCCGGCAGCGGATTTCCATGTTATACCGGTATGGGAGCTCGGCTCGAAAGGGCGTTGATAAATTTCATGCTGGATTTCCATCGGGAGGAGCATGGCTACACAGAAATATTTCCCCCGTTTGTTGCAAAACGGAAAACAATGACAGGAACAGGTCAGCTTCCCAAGCTTGAATTTGATATGTATCATATTAATGAGGATGACCTATTCTTGATCCCGACAGGTGAGGTACCTCTGACCAATCTCCATCAGGATGAGATTTTGCAGGATGAGCAACTTCCTCTCAAATATACTGCCTATACTCCCTGTTTTCGAAGAGAGGCAGGTTCATATGGAAAAGATACAAAGGGTTTACAGCGCGTTCATCAATTCAACAAGGTTGAACTGGTACAGTTTGTGAGACCAGAAGATTCTGAGATTGCTTTGCGGGAAATTCTCTCACAAGCAGAAGCAGTGTTGCAGCAATTGGGTTTGCCTTATCGGGTTATGCAGCTTTGCAGTGGCGATCTGAGCTTTGCGGCGTACATGTGTTATGATATCGAAGTATGGTCTGCAGGACTGGGGAAATACCTGGAAGTAAGCTCATGTTCGAATTTTATTGACTTCCAGTCTCGACGTGCACAAATTCGGTACCGTTCATCCCGAGATGGGAAAGTGCATTATGTGCACACTTTGAATGGTTCCGGGGTAGCAACACCTCGAACGATGATCGCTCTTTTAGAAAATAATCAAACAAAGCAGGGTGAAATAATTATCCCTGAAGTATTGAGAAAATACATTAATAGCAGAGAGAAAATAGCATAGTGGTAGCGCTTTGCGAGAAGTGTCACATTTGGTATTGACGACCAGTGAAAATATATTATATTATTTTTTATGAAATGCTTGACACGAAAATTGTGGTGTCATGAACTCTGCAACACGTTCTTTAAAAAACACATAGGGTGTATACATATTCGCAAGAACTAAGCAATTAGTTACGCAAAAAATAGTAAATTAAAAATACAAAATAATGGAGAGTTTGATCCTGGCTCAGGACGAACGCTGACGGCGTGGATTAGGCATGCAAGTCGAACGAGAAATTCCCCGCTTGCGGGGAAGAGTACAGTGGCGAACGGGTGAGTAACGCGTAGGTATCTGCCTCGTAGACTGGGATAGCCCCGGGAAACCGGGGGTAATACCGGATATGTTTTACGAAACAAAGGTGGCCTCTGTTTACAAGCTGCCGCTATGAGATGAGCCTGCGTCATATTAGCTTGTTGGTAGGGTAATGGCCTACCAAGGCGATGATGTGTAGCCGACCTTAACGGGTGACCGGCCACACTGGGATTGAGATACGGCCCAGACTCCTACGGGAGGCAGCAGTCGAGAATAGTCTACAATGGGGGAAACCCTGATAGTGCGACGCCGTGTGTGCGATTAATTCCTTCGGGATGTAAAGCACTTTTCTATGAGATAAAAGCTCTTTAGATTAATAGTTTATTGAGACGGATATTATTATAGGAATAAGCTCCGGCTAACTCCGTGCCAGCAGCCGCGGTAATACGGAAGGAGCGAGCGTTGTCCGGATTTACTAGGCGTAAAGGGCTAGTAGGCGACTAATTAAGTTATATGTTAAATCCCACGGCTCAACTGTGGTCCTGCATGTAATACTGGTTAGATAGAGTACTGTAGAGGAAGGCAGAATTCCTGGAGTAGCGGTGGAATGCGCAGATATCAGGAAGAATACCAAAAGCGAAGGCAGCCTTCTGGGCAGTTACTGACGCTGAATAGCGAAGGTGTGGGTAGCGAACAGGATTAGATACCCTGGTAGTCCACACAGTAAACGATGATCACTAGATGTTGGTGAGTAAAAAAAATCATCAGTGTCGAAGTTAACGCATTAAGTGATCCGCCTGGGGAGTACGATCGCAAGATTGAAACTCAAAGGAATTGACGGGACCCCGCACAAGCGGTGGAGCATGTTGTTCAATTCGATGCAACGCGAAGAACCTTACCTGGGCTTGACTTCCCGAGAAGACCTGTGAAAGCAGGTTGTGCCCCTTCGGGGGAACTCGGTGACAGGTGCTGCATGGCTGTCGTCAGCTCGTGTCGTGAGATGTTGGGTTAAGTCCCGCAACGAGCGCAACCCCTGTTCTTAGTTACCATCATTAAGTTGGGGACTCTAAGAATACTGCCAAGGTGACAACTTGGAGGAAGGTGGGGATGATGTCAAGTCATCATGGTCCTTATGCCCAGGGCTACAAACGTGCTACAATGGTCGGTACAAAGAGCCGCTAAACAGCGATGTCATGCTAATCTCAAAAAGCCGACCTCAGTTCGGATTGGAGTCTGCAACTCGACTCCATGAAGTTGGAATCGCTAGTAATCGCGGATCAGCAGGTCGCGGTGAATACGTTCCCGGGGTTTGTACACACCGCCCGTCAAGTCAACCGAGTTGATTGTACCCGAAGCTGGTGAGCGAATCCGTAAGGATAGCAGCCGACGAAGGTATGGTCAGCAAGGGGGACTAAGTCGTAACAAGGTAGCCGTACCGGAAGGTGCGGCTGGATCACCTCCTTTCTAAGGAGAAACTTTATGTATACACCCTTATATTTTATAAATGTGAAAAGGGCTTGTAGCTCAGTTGGTCAGAGCACCGCTCTGATAAGGCGGGGGTCGGTGGTTCGAGTCCACCCAGGCCCACCATTACTGAGCGGTCGCACAAGACTTATTATTCTCGCTGGGGGATTAGCTCAGTTGGGAGAGCGCCGCTCTTGCACGGCGGAGGTCGTCGGTTCGAACCCGTCATCCTCCACCAGTATTTTTTGTTCTTTTCAAAGTATATAGTAGTGATTTAAAGTAAGAGAATAACTTATGTTAATTAAGTAAGGCAATAAGTGCATTCGGTGGATGCCTTGGAGTTAGATAGGGACGAAGGACGTGGCCAACTGCGATATGCCTCGGGGAGCTGTAAGCAAGCGTAGATCCGGGGATTTCCGAATGGGGAAACCCATCCCAAGTTATGTTGGGATATCATTCTTCTGAATAAAATAGGAAGTCTGAGCCAAACGCAGGGAACTGAAACATCTTAGTACCTGCAGGAAAAGAAAGCAACCGCGATTCCCTTAGTAGCGGCGAGCGAAAGGGGAACAGCCTAAACCTCGATTTTTCGAGGGGTCGTGGGATCCAAGCCGCGTTTCGCTGGAGTCATAGTCAAACTACTCTGGAAAGGTAGGCCATAGAGGGTGATAGCCCCGTAGGCGAAATGATGAAAGTGCAACAATTGGACACCCGAGTAAGGCGGGACACTAGGAATCCTGTCTGAATTTGCGAGGACCATCTCGTAAGGCTAAATATAATCTAACTACCGATAGTGAACCAGTACCGTGAGGGAAAGGTGAAAAGCACCCCGTGAGGGGAGTGAAATAGTACCTGAAACCGATTGCATATGATCAGTCGAAGTCTTCTTTTTGTGCTTGCACAAGAGGGGGATGACGGCGTGCCTTTTGTATAATGAGCCGGCGAGTTACTTTTTGCAGCAAGGTTAAGGGCTATAGGTCCGGAGCCAAAGCGAAAGCGAGTCTGAATAGGGCGTTAAGTTGTTAGGAGTAGACCCGAAACTGAGTGATCTACCCATGTCCAGGTTGAAGATCCGGTAACACGGATTGAAGGACCGAACCTACTGAAGTTAAAAATTCAGAGGATGAGGTGTGGGTAGGGGTGAAAGGCCAAACAAACTCAGAGATATCTGGTTCTCTTCGAAATCTGTTTAGGCAGGGCCTCATGTTAGATTAACGGAGGTAAAGCACTGATTGGGCTAGGGGCCCCACAAGGTTACCAACCCCATTCAAACTAAGAATGCCGTTAATTGATGCATGGGAGTCAGTCTGCGGGGGATAAGCTCCGTAGGCGAAAGGGAAACACCCCAGACCATCAGCTAAGGTCCCTAAATATACACTAAGTGAAGAAGGATGTTAAATTGCAAAAACAGCCAGGATGTTGGCTTAGAAGCAGCCATTCATTTAAAGAGTGCGTAATAGCTCACTGGTCGAGTGGTTTTGCACCGAAGATGATCGGGACTAAGTGTATTACCGAAGCTATGGATTTTCCGAGTAATCGGAAAGTGGTAGAAGAGCATTCTGTAAGGCTGCGAAGGTGTACCGGAAGGTATGCTGGAGCTATCAGAAGAGATTATGCCGGCATGAGTAGTGAGAATCTCGGTGAGAAACCGAGACACCGTAAGTCTAAGGTTTCCTGAGTAAAGTTAATCTGCTCAGGGTTAGTCGGACCCTAAGGCGAGGCCGAAAGGCGTAGTCGATGGGAAAGCAGTCAAAATTCTGCTACCCGATATAGGTAGTGATGGGATGACGCAGTTATGCGAGGAAGACTGGTATTGGACGCCCAGTTTTAAGCTGGTAGGTTGGATGAGCAGGAAAATCCACTCATCTATAACCGAGAAGCGAATACGAGCCACATAAGTGGCAGAAGTTCCTCTATAAAGCTGCCAAGAAATAATCTCTAAACGTTTAAATCTATATCGGCCCGTACCGCAAACCGACTCAGGTAGACGAGGAGAGTATCCTCAGGTGCTCGAGATAACTCTGGTTAAGGAACTAGGCAAAATTACCCCGTAACTTCGGAAGAAGGGGTGCCATTGAAGGTGAAAGGACTCGCTCTTCGAGCTTTCGATGGTCGCAGTGAAGAGGCCCAAGCGACTGTTTATCAAAAACACAGGTCTATGCAAAGTAGTAATACCATGTATATGGACTGACACCTGCCCGGTGCCGGAAGGTTAAATGGATGGCTTAGCTCGTTTCTTTTAGAAATGGGCAAAGGTCAGAAATGAAGCCCCGGTAAACGGCGGCCGTAACTATAACGGTCCTAAGGTAGCGAAATTCCTTGTCGGGTAAGTTCCGACCTGCACGAATGGTGTAACGACTTGGGCGCTGTCTCAACCAGGGACTCGGTGAAATTGCAGTGGCGGTGAAGATGCCGCCTACCCGCGAAAGGACGGAAAGACCCCGTGAACCTTTACTGCATTTTGGTATTGTATTTTGGTGTTGTTTGTGTAGGATAGGTGGGAGGCTTTGAAGCTCCGGCGCTAGCCGGGGTGGAGCCAACGTTGAAATACCACCCTAATGATATCGGAATACTAACTCGTGCCTTTATGAGGTATGAGGACAGTGCCAGGAGGGCAGTTTGACTGGGGCGGTCGCCTCCTAAAATGTAACGGAGGCGTACAAAGGTTCCCTCAGCGTGATTGGTAACCACGCGTAGAGTGCAAAGGCATAAGGGAGCTTAACTGCAAGACCGACGGGTCAAGCAGATGCGAAAGCAGGTCTTAGTGATCCTATCCCACCGTATGGAAGGGGGATAGCTCAACGGATAAAAGGTACTCCGGGGATAACAGGCTGATAGCGCCCGAGCGTCCATAGCGACGGCGCTGTTTGGCACCTCGATGTCGGCTCATCACATCCTGGGGCTGAAGAAGGTCCCAAGGGTATGGCTGTTCGCCATTTAAAGTGGTACGCGAGCTGGGTTCAGAACGTCGTGAGACAGTTCGGTCCCTATCCTTCGTGGGCGTGAGATGTTTGAGGAGATCCGCATTTAGTACGAGAGGACCAATGTGGACAGACCTCTGGTGTAACGGTTGTGACGCCAGTTGCATTGCCGTATAGCTATGTCTGGAATGGATAACTGCTGAAAGCATATAAGCGGGAAGCCAACTCCAAGATTAGACATCTTTTAGACTCCTTGTAGACTACAAGGTTGATAGGTTACAGGTGTAAGTGCAGCAATGTATTTAGCCGAGTAATACTAATTAGTCGAAGCCTTACTTTTTCTCTTTTTATCTCTTACTTTAATCACTATCTATTTTTTTTATGGGCAGTGAAATGATTGGTTGTTATAGCAGTGTGGTCACACCTGTTCCCATCCCGAACACAGAAGTTAAGCACACTTACGCTGATGGTACTGCATGGGCGACTGTGTGGAAGAGTAGGTCGCAGCCAATCATTTCTCTGCCCTTTTTTATATGAGAAAAAATATGAGCAATGGGAATTTTCCATTGCTCTTTTTGTTTAGATTATTCCTAATTCTAAATAATTTCCAATAAGAAAATATCGCAAACTCTTTATTTACTTACTTTATCTTTACTACCTTCCCTATATGTTCGTCGCTGTTACTCAGTTTATAGAAATAAACCCCTACGCCTACTTCATGACCCTTTTGGTCTCTCCCATCCCAAATCACCTCATTCATTTTTAATTTTCTATTTTCTATTTTTAATTCTCTAACGAGTTGACCTTTGACATTGTAAATTTTTATCTCTGCATGCTGTTGCGTAGCGGAGAGAAGCCGGTTGTTTGCGTTAAATGAGATTGTAGTTGAGTTCGAGAATGGATTGGGATAGTTGGTTAAAAGCTGGTCACTCACTTCCTGTTCTTCATCTACTCCATACACAGAATATTCATATATACTTGCCGATGTGCCCTCAAGATAAAGAAGATAGTTCGCACCATCACGCTTAAATGGAACAATCTGTTTTGCATAAGACCAATTCTTAAAAGTATAAAGACTGTCAACATAACCTTCTTCAATATTTCCGAGATCATAGACTGTACAGGATAGGTTTCCAATAAAAAGAAGACCATTCTCTTTGTCGACAGCAATCGGACCACTCTTTTCTATTATAAAATTCAGGATCGGATGGAGAGGATCGGACATTTCATACACGGCACAATCACCGCCTGAACTAGATGTTGACATAAATGCATAATCAAAATATTCTGCTACTTCATCTTGATAATAATTGTATGACGGATATTTATCCCCTACATATATACTGTCATTACTCGTAATATTATCGACAATGATAAAAGAAGAAAGTCCTAATATATAAGCTATGTCAGGATGATTTTCCCAAAAAACAACTTTCCCAGAAGAAATAGGTATATCCAACGTGCATACCTCAGTTAATTCATTATCATCATCCAGCTCATATTTAAACAATACAGAATTGTCTGTAGTAAAAAACCCCGTACTCTCTCTATACGACAAGGTACTAAGGGGATTACATCCTACCATATCTAGAACAGAAATATCGCCATTTGGTTCTATGAAAAGCGGAGCATGGAAATAGTCAAAGGTGGTTTTATCGATCATACTTAAAGCAATTATGTCTTCATCACAGGACATATTTTGATAAAAATTATAGTCATCATAATAGGTTTGTACAAAAACAGGATTGTAAAGATTGGAAATATTCCAACACTTTATACCATCGTATCTTGTTGAGATATAGATATTATCATTATACAAATATGATGAAATGAGCGTACCATTAGAGTAATAGTTATAGTAATTATCAAAAATATTGTCCTCAATCGAATAGCAATTAATGTCACTGTTATATACCTTACTTACAAAGATTATGTTCTCTTGGTTTGTTATCCCGCTAAAGAAATTGTATTCCTCCCAATAAATTTCACCTATATGATCAAGAAACAACGGATTATGTGGATCGCTCACATCGTATAGCCACATTTCGGTAGTATTTCTCAGGATCATGAGTTCGTTCCATATTATTAAATCGTCAATATCATAATCCAATGTATGTATTAATTCGCAGTGCGATGGATTGGATATATCAAAAAATTTTACCTTTGACAAATCGCTTGCGATTACCAAGAAGGTATCTTGAATAATTGTTGATTTCCAGGGAAAAGATGAATCGCCGATATATCCCGAACTGTATAAAGATATACTATCAGGATTTGATATGTCGTATAGATAAACAATTTGATAATTTCCCATTACAATCCCCAAACCGTTGCCAACTTTTGACATAGCCCAATTGCCATGCGGCACATTAAAGCATACAATTTCCTGAAATGTATCTGTATCATACACATGCATTTTCCATAATCCAGAATCCAGTAACTCATTTGCAAAGAGATGATTGCCGTCGATAAAATAGTCATAATTACCAAGAGAATGAAGCGTATCCGTTATCATGGGTTCATATATATCCGATATATCTATTCGACAAAGAAAGTATATTCCATCATATATCGCTACATATGCATAATTTTCTTTAATGATTATATGCCTAGGCTGTCCTTCTATGTTATATTCTTTTAGAAGGATCAAAGAATCATCTTGTACCTCATAAATCTGTAGACCTCTTATACCCACAACAAATAAATTGTTATTTTTCACTGCCATATTTTGTTCCCAATAGCGCATATCGGAAAAAGAAAACTCAGATACCTTAGTTATCTCTATTGCATAAATATTACTTATCATGCAAAAACCTGTTATCAATGATCCCAGTATTTTTTTCATATCAATCCTCCAATATGTATTGAATTTTTCGTGTTAATATACGATGTCCTAAGTCATAAACCTGTAAAAATTTGAGATAGATTTTATCGTTAATATTGTGTCTGAAAACTCTATATTCTTCCTTTGTGAACAAATCTCGAACTCATTTTTCTTTTTCATAATAAACTTTGTACAAAAACCAATTTGCAAAATTATTCCTGTCAAGATTGAATTTTATATAAAGAAAACTGATTCTTCGGCAGATAATTGTAATAAATTTCTAATAAATGATTTATGAAAGGTTGAAAAATTCTTTTTTTAAGTATGGTCTCAATCGATATAGACAAGATGTATATTACATTAGTAACGCAAGATTCCGATCTTGCGTACTCAACATCCGTTTTCATTTCATTACACCGAGACAGATCGGAATGTTGAGTTACAAATCTCCTTCTCTCTTAGATCCGAGTATAATCATTAAATTCCCCTTTTAAAATTTCTTTTTAGGACGGCATACATATTACTCTTTTGTATAAATCCCATTCGGATGGAATTACAGTTCAAGATGAATAATGCAAACTATATACCCTGAGATCATTTTACATTTCTTTATTCTGAACTCCATTCTCCCTTCGGGATTATGAAGTCCAGTCTGAGAAAGGGCAATGAAACCGATCATTGCCCTGTTTTTTTCCTAAGAAAATTTTACTTTTTCTTCGACGTATACAACGTACTAAAGGGAATCACGAAACCAACAGTAAAGGAGAGCATAAACGAGATACTCCACATGAACCTGCCTGTGCCGTGTATGATCAAATTGTAGAGAAATATTACAATTGCACTTGCAATAAATGCAACCACAAAAGTGATTATAAACTGAATAATAAAATCTTTGAATTTCATGTTACTCCTTTGATTATTTATCTAAAACATAACCGGTCTTTTCCCAGGCTTTTCTCATCACATCATTTTTCCTGAGATAGGCATCTACAACTTCTTTCGTAACAGTATTCAGTCCGCACGAGAAATTTACGCAACGAGAGCAGAATCCATTTTTGAGCGCAACGATGAAGCCAATGCCTGTAACAAATGCAGAAAAGCATAATCCGATCATCAGCATCAGGGGAATTAATCCATACATGGAATAGTGTGCTGTAATATGATAAATACCAAATCCCAATCCCGCAAGAGGAATAAAAATGAATGTCATAAGAACGATGACAAAGATCATAAGGAATTTTTCAAAACCATTGATCGGTTCCGGATGATATTTCCAGAATTTGTAGTTGCCATTATTACCCAGACATTTCAAGGTTTTTCCTTCACGTGTATAATACGGACAATGACTACAGAGAAATCGAGCTTCAAGAATGCAAAAAAAATGATAAAGTAAACAACATAACCAATAAGCCACCACCAGGAAAGTCCCATCAACCCAAGAATAACAAAACCAAACAGAGTGATAAGAAATGGCGGAATGCCAATTCCCATGAATAATCCGAGAATCTTCTTATCCCATTTACAGGCGAGTTTCGCAAGCAATCCGCACGAGGTGCAATCAGAATTGTCATCCCATGTACAGAAATTGTACGGATTCTTATCAGGCATACATACCTCCAGTACCTTTTTATGGAAAGAGGAGTTGCCCGGATAAAGCAACTCCGTTTATATTATTATCTGAATCTTTAATGCTGTATTGTGTTCTTACTTGTTTCTCTGCGATGAACATCCCATTCATATCCACAGTTAACGCATTTTCTGTGATCGAGGTAATTTTCAGTAGTAGTAATTTCTTCATCATGATGCCGGTCATAGTTTTTCGTTGTTACGTTTCCGGAAGTTGTCGAACCCTTATACACATCACGTTGTTTCCAAGCTGTAGATTCTTCAGTGCCGGTATGAGTACTTCCTTTATCTGCAGCGCTCCACATGGTATGGCATCTTGGGCAGCGGTTGTAACTTATGTTACTGTTGTTCCTCCGTATGAAAATAAACCACGGAATGATAGTAAATATGGCAATAATAAGAAACTGATCCAATATTATATAAAGGGTCAAAGCAAGAAAGAAAAAATACATAAATACTGTAAGCAGAATGAAGTTAAAGAATTTAACCAACCCATTCCCCATCGGTTTGATCGAAATAATAAGCCGCCTGAAGGGCCAGGAAATAAATTGCGGGATCGAGAAGAAAAGAAAGAGCAGAATAATAGAAACGATAAAGCCGACAATTTTAGTGAAGAGATTTTTCTTTCTGAATTTTGACCACCAGCTCTCACCATCTTTCTCATAGTACGTTTTTTTGCTGTTTGAAATCCAATTAAAATTGATCTTTCTAATCAAACCTGCGAGTGGAAGTCTTTCTGCGATGGATTTCTTTGCAGCTCCAAGCAGCTCGATCTCATTCGCAACATTCCCGTCATATAATATTTTTAATCCTTTATGACGCTTTTTATCCTGCACTCCAATCGCATATCGGAAATAGAGCTCAGAAGCAGTTTGCTCATTGTTCGTATAGATGAAAACGCTTGCAGGTCCAATGAAGTCCATTGCATCTTCGCGTGTTTTCCCAAGAAGCTTTTTCTGGAGTTTTTCCAGGGAATAGATCCTGACAAATTTTTGATTTACTTCAGGAAGTGTTCTGAAATATGGTGAGCGCATATAGTGCCTGATGACTGTACCGACCCTGCCATCTTCAAGGCGGACTTTATAGATTCCTCCATTATCCAGCGTTTCAAGTCGGTATGCACGAGTGTCCGGGGGAAGCATTTCGTAGTCTCCAGTACCCCATTTCAGTCTGTAATAAAATTTAATGGAGTCAACATTCTCTACCCAGTATGCTTCTTCAAGATTGTCTGATCTAATGTACCCAAATTCTCCTGAAGGTAAGATTATTTTGAAATTTCCAGCATAGGTTGCAAAGGGTTCGACCTTTGTGCCGTTCCACACCTGTTTGAGCTCGATAGACGGATCCGTTTTGGATTGATATCCCTTCCAGAGCAACCACGTGTTGCCACGTACTGACCATACTTCTTTTCCTTTTGTTTCTGGCTCCTGAGCACATAATGATGAAAATAAAAGAATAAAAAATAGTAAGACTGCAAGCCCTTTTTTAAACATTCGAATCTCCTTTAGTCAGTTAGTGATAAACTTTTAAATATTACATTCGAAATGAGTCAAGTTTATTACGGGTTATTCTTTAATATTCAACAGATAATCTGCAGTGAATATGAATTTTACTTCACTGTTTTCAATAACCGGATATGAATAGGTGGTCAGATAATATTTCGCTCCTGAGCCGTCAACATCATAATAGGGAATACTCCACATTGCTTTTTTATTCAGATAGGGTTTTTTATACCAATTGCTGCCCGCAGATGTCAGGAAATTATATGCCAGATCGTGAATGGTTTTAGTTTCATTACCCTCCCGATAAACATAATAGGTTTCAATGAGTTCCATATTTTCATCATAAGGTGCAGTAGCAAAGGCAGCTCCGAAGATGCGGGGATTTTCTGATAAAAGCATGCCAATCGTAGAAAGAATATCCTCTTTTTGAAGATTTGATCTTGTGCTTAATTCCCGGGCTTGTTTTTGTACTTCTGCTTCGATGGTTGTCTGTGTGTTCACGTACTCCAGTTTTCCACAATAGGAGCAGGTGCAGGATGTGATCGTGAGAACACTGAATACTGCAATAAGTATGCCCGATGTTTTAAACATTTTTTGTTCTCCATTCCGAACAACATTTATGATTAAAATTTGAAGATGATCTCGCAAGTAATCAAGTTTTATAGACAAAATACTGCAATGAATATTTCTATCGAAACGAGTTGATTTTATATTTCTTGCATTTCTTTATGATATTTTCGGTTTTGATCCTATGCCCAAAAATATACTCATCACAGGATATCCCGGAGTGGGTAAAACCACTCTTGTTAATAAGATAACAAAGCAGCTTTCTTGCAAGATAGGCGGATTTTACACGCACGAAATGCGGGAGAATGGCAAGCGCACAGGTTTTTACATTACAGATTTTGATGGCAACCAAATGATCATGGCTTCAGAGAGATCGGACTTACCCTATCGGGTGAATAAATATGGAGTGAATATCAATGCTTTTGAAAAGGTCGGCATTCCTGCGATGGAACGAGCACTAAAAAGCGCTGACCTGATCTTGATAGATGAAATCGGTAGAATGGAGATGTTCAGTCCGAAATTCTGTGATATGTTGAGGAAAGTTTTTGACTCGGAAAAACCATTGCTGGCAACCATAAAAAGAGTAGACTGTGAGCTGACAAAGGAATTGAAGAAGAGGAAGGATGTTGAGTTGATAGAAGTAACAAAGTTCAATAGAGAAGTAATTATTGAAGATGTGTTTCGGGCAATTCAGAGGATAATGTAATGATAAACTGGGGCTTGGATAAGAGGAATACTAAAGATATTTGAATCTATTGAAGTTCTGAAATAATGTATCAGTTTTTTGGCGGGTTATTAGTTATCCTCCACTCGATACCATAAGTATCGCACCAATTTTGTATTTCTGTATCTCCCATTTGAGCGGATTTGATATAATACTTATAGCCCTTCTCTCTATCGCCCAAATAAAAATACGCCTGTCCTAGACTATTTAAAACCCAGATATTCTCCGGTTCCAGAACCAATGCGTTACTGTATGCGGCAATTGCCTGAGAATAATTCTCAGTCTTAAAATATGCATCTCCTAAATACATTAAATTCATTAGATCGTCAGGGCTTTGCTCTATTACTAGAAGATAATATTTAATCGCGTTAGGATAATCCTCTTTAAATTCATATATCCGTGCTAGGCAGCCGATTTCATACTCATTATCAGTATTAAATTTCATCATTTCTTCATAACAAGCAATAGCTTCATCATAATATTCAATATTTTCATAGGTCATTGCAAGATTAATATATGCGCTTATGTCTTGAGGATCTATTTTCAGAGCTTTCTTATAATATGAAATAGCTTGATCGTAGTCATGTTTGTCCTGATAAATATCTCCAAGTCCAACAAGGGCATATAAATCAAGTGAATCTAATTCCAAAATCTTATTATAACATTTGATCGCCTGCCCATAATCACTATTTATTTGATTAACGATCCCTAATGTGAACCATGCACTTATTGAGCTTGGATCTATTTTTACAGATTCTTGCAAGAAGGAAACTGCTTGCTGGAGATCATCATTGTAAAAAGCTTCACAACCCTTGTCATATAAGTCTAGGGAACTCAATTTTTCTGTCTCATACGTATATGCTTGTTGCAGTTCTGCTTGTTTGTTCTTATCTTTTTCCTGCTCCAATTCGAGTTTTAGTTTTTCTATCTCAGCAAGCGCTGCATCTGTAGTCTTTCGGCTGTCTTCTATAGCTTTCTTATATTCGGTATTGTTTACAAGGTCTTCGAGTCTCTTAAGCACATCATTTTCATCAAGTTGAATTTCAGCTTTTAACCAATAGGATTCACCATTCCATTTTTCGTCGACGATCTTTGTCTCAGTAATTCCAGCAGAAATGACTTCGATGTCCTGCTTAGTGAGTTCTTTCACTTCATTGCTGATCTCGGTTGTTTCGATCTCCAAAGAAGTGCTGATATACACACCCACTTCCTCGAGGAGCAAGCGTTTAACCTGTTCGAGAGCAATAGCTCGGGCACTCAGCTTGCTATCTGCTTCACCTGCTTGATAGCTGTATTCCCGTATAAAGGTTTTTGCAGCAAGAGAGGTCGCAAGGAAAATATAAATAAGAAGAATTAGAAATTTTTTCATAGAATGGCTCCTTATAAGCTGTATGTTTATCTAAATGTAATAAAGTCCCTGTCAAGAAAATGGCAAATTTTGAATGTCATTTATCCGAGATGAACAATCTATTTTTATTGCAGTTTGAAAGTATAGATTCTATTTTAATATTAAAATGTCATGAATAAAATTCTTTGGGGTATACATTAAAATGAAAAAAATTGACACTTGAATCTTATTAACAAATTATCTATTCCAAAATAGGAGATAAAAATTAAGCAGTAAGAAATTTATCAGTTCTTGTAGTAATAATACAATTTGCGATTGTTTTGACAACTCGGATTTTTCACAAAAGAAGGCGAGAATGCGTATTATCGCCTTCAATAAATTATTTTGCATCAAAGTAATAATTTTAAAAAAATTGTAACCTTTAGCATTCTGTTGCGTTATAAAGGTATAAGAGCATAGAAATGAAAAAAGTATCAGAAAAAAAGCTCATCCTCAAAGCAAAAAATGATTTTACCGCCTTTGGAGAAGTGTATCAAAGATACTATCCGAAGATCAATAATTTTGTATATCATAGAGTGTATGATGATGCAACAAGAAATGAGATCGTATCAAATATATTTTTTAAAGCTATGAAAAATTTACCAAAGTATAGATTCATGAACGAAGAAAAATGTTCCTTCTCATCCTGGCTGTTCCGCATTGCAGTCAATGAGACAAATCAGCATTTCAGAAATAAGAAACGGAATAACATCATAAAGGATAAACTGTTTGAGAAGCGAAGCAATGAAGGTGATAAACTTATTGATCTGGATTATGAAACGCTGAAAGAAGCGATCAAAGCACTTTCTCTTTATGAACAGAACCTTATCTCATTGCGATTCTTTGAGAAGATGAAGTATAAAGAAATTGCCGAAATACTCAAACAGAAAGAAGGAACTGTTAAAGTACAGATGCATCGAACATTAGAGAAGCTACGATATTTTTTACAGGGAGCTCTGCCATATGAAAAAATTTGAAGAAAAACTAGAAAACCTTAGCGTTCCCAAGCTTGAAAGTGATCCTTTTGAGCAGGAACTAAAAATAAAATTAGCCGGATATTATTTCAATCCTGCAAGGAAAGTACAAACTCAGCTTAGATGGGCTGTGGGCTTTGCCGCGCTCTTTTTTGTTATTGCGATAGGATTGGTGATCAAACCGCAATTCGCATATAGAGCGCATAATTTTACTTTTCGAACTTCAGAAGAATCCGCAGTTCAACCGGAAGATTTTGTACCATTTAATGATAATTTCCGTTATACAACCATACATAATCCGTCGATTGGCTCGGAATTCAACCCGGATAATTATGTTGAAGATAAAGCATATGTTGTAAGAAAATATAGATCACCAAAAACAAATGATGCACTGCTGATCGTCTCGGAATTTAAGTCCCAACCGGTTCAACTTGCATCAAATACATTATTCTAAAAAATCATGGAGGTAACAAACATGAAAAAAATGAAATTCATTCCGATCTTAGCTGTAGTCATCCTCATGCTGGCAATGACTCAAGGTCTTGCAGCAGAGGAAAAGGCATTTGTCGGAATCTATCCAGGGGACATCGGGGACTATGAGAAGGCAGGAGTTGAATATGGTATTCAGGTATTTGGTATTGTAGATGATTCTCCTGCAGCAGAAGCAGGAATGCAAAAAGATGACATCATTCTTGAACTCGATGGCAACAAATTGTTCAATTACGATCAGTTCACAAAGATGCTGAAATTGTATAAGCCCGGGCAAAAGGTCAAACTAAAGATCTATCGTGACGGGGAGTACAAAACATTGAAGTTGACCCTAGCAAATAAGGAAGATTTCGAACCCAAGCCGGAATATAAAGCATATCTCGGCGTGTACCTGACTGATCTTTCTGAAAAGGGTTACGAAAAGAAGGGCTTGAATACAAGTTATGGTGTTCTCATCAGTGATGTAGTCGATGATGGTCCATGTGCTGAGGCAGGTGTTCTTGGGGGAGATGTTATGCTCGATCTTGCAGGTCAGCATGTTTATACATCCGATCAGATAAGCAAAATGCTCGCTAGCATGGAGCCGGAGCAATCCGTAAACGTAGATGTATTTCGTGACGGGGAGTACAAAACATTCGCAGTTGTATTGGGGAAAAAGGAGATCACAAAATCTTTTATGAATGAGATAGAGTGGTTCGATAAACCCAGCAATGTGTATGTGTGGAACTACAAAGACAAGGACAGTAAATGGCTCGGGCTGCAGGTTGACGAACTCGATGACAAAGATGGTTTGTTGATTAAGAAAATTTATGAAGGTTCACCGGCTGCAGGATCGTTGCTTCAGGAAAAAGATGTCATTGTTAAGATTAACGGTATAGAGGTTGATGCTATTGATGATATTTCTATTATTATTGATGAAATAGAAGTAGATAATGATGTGATGCTTGATGTGCTTCGTGATGGTGATGTTTTAACTGTTACAGCAAAAGTTGGTGAAAAATCTGACATCGCCGATAAGTTGCAGATTTCGATTGATAACGGAATAATGAAAATGTTCATAGACGGAGAGGAGAAAAAGATCCTCGATGTTGAGAAGATGTTAGAGAATATTGATGAGAAATTGCTTAAAAACGAATCCAAACTCAAGATCAAAATGGATTCTCTTCAGGATAAATTAAAGGATTTAAAAGTCGATGTCTTACGCATCGAAGATAGTGGAGCAATCTAAGATTACACGATAGAAAGCTCGTTTCTCCCAGAAGCCCTTTGCAAGAAGGGCTTTTTTTATTCGGCTGGGAACGGTTTTTTTTATCGAAGATGCAGACTGGAGTTCAGGCTTGACTGGACTTCAGAATGCCGAGTTCTCAATTTCGTCTCAAGTCCACTCTCTCCGCCTACTGGCGGGTCTTGTGAACTCGAGTCTCGCCATAAGATATATTTTTGAGTCACCTACTACCTCATCATTTAAGAAGAGTTAACCGGATCAAGACGCTTGATGCACTCCAAAAATTAAAGAATCATCTTCATAGAGCTTGTGATAAGTGATTCATGAGAATTTCTAACTTAAGACATGCTCAACGCATCGCCTTCATTCTCATTTTTGCGGATTCCGGCGCAGCAAGCATGTCTCAAGTTTATATAGTAATTATTTCTAACTGAATCCTACTACTATGCTCAACCTGTCTCGTTCCCAAACCCTGTTTGGGAATGTTTTGAGAAGGTTTGGGCGTTACAAATCAGGGGATTGGTAACGAGAAGTAAGGGCTTTTTTACTTGTTCATATTATTTGACACACCCCATCCGCCAGTGGGCGGACAGGGGCTGTCCCGTAACCACTTATTATGTAAGAGTAAATCATATATGTTCATTCATAAATTGAGGATTTATTGAAATTAGTGGAAAGTAATATCATCAGATCTAATTTTTGCGTTATAAGACGGTAA
>Ga0307991_1000048_pt1 | contig 99002 bp, 94 predicted proteins | sample EllFjometagen131_FD_203146 | JGI IMG/M metagenome (GOLD analysis project Ga0307991, IMG submission 203146) | Marine microbial communities from Ellis Fjord, Antarctic Ocean - #131 | ecosystem: Environmental > Aquatic > Marine > Unclassified | place: Southern Ocean | collected 2014-10-08
TATCTTTCTCAGCAATTCCTTATGATGGGCTATCATTCCTCTGAGACTTGTAAATGTTCTCATAATCGCAATGTTTACCTGAATCGCTCTATCGCTATTTAAAACGCTTGAAAGCATTGAGACTCCTTGTTCTGTGAACACATAAGGCAAATTACGCCTACCACCACTTCCTAGTTTTGAAGTCGCAATTTGCGACCTCAAACTTTCCTCTTCTTTTTCAGTCAGGCGAAACATAAAATCACTTGGAAACCTTTTAATATTTCTTTTTACTTGCTCATTTAAACGCTTGGTTTCAACTCCATACAAAAGAGCTAGGTCGCTATCTAGCATCACTTTATGCCCTCGAATGAAATAAATCATATTTTCAATAATTTGATGAGAAGCTGGAACAATTACTTTTTTCTTCCTTGTCATAACTCATTCTCCTAATTAATATTTTTAAGATGCCAAATTGGCACCTTAAACAAAAAAAGACAATCCTCGGTTAAAAGAATTGCCTTAAATTTTACTAATAAATCGTTTCACTATTTCCTCACATTTTCTATGGGCACCGTTTGGGCACCAAGCTTATATGAGAATACTAACACTGCTGTAAACTACTGTCAATAAATATGTTTATGACATCATAAATATATTTGGTGGAGGTGCGGGGAATCGAACCCCGGTCCTTGGGATACCTAACAAAAGCCTCTACATGCATAGTTTATTTTTTAGATTTCGCTCTGATCACTTTAAACAAACAAACATTATCAAAGCTAGCCTCTTAAATCTTACTTTATCAATAAAGGCGATCGATAAAGCCAGCCCACTGAATGTCCTTTTAAAAAGCCCGTAGGCAAAACTCTTTAAAAGGGCCTGTTTGATTTAAACAGAAACTGTTTCGCTAGCGAAAATTGGGTTAACAATTTCGTTAGCTTGCGCAATTAGGTTATCTGCGTTTATTATGTGCCTAGATATTTAACGAGGCCAACTAGACATCCTCGGCATGCCACTAATATCGGGTGAAGCTCAAGTCGAAGCCGTGTCACCCCCATGTAAAAGAACGTAAACAATATTTTAATTATAGCTGATTTTATATGTTTTTCAAGGAATGGTTAACTACGGGTTTTAAATGTGCGAACAGCACGATCAAGCTGCTTATCAATATCACGCTTCTTAATTGTTTCACGCTTATCAAAAAATTTCTTACCCTTCACAAGTCCAATCTCAACTTTAACAAAATTACGTGCATTAAAATAAATCTTTGTTGGCACAAGCGTAAGACCTTTTTGCGTCATGCGTCCTAAAATCCTCTTAATTTCACTCTTATTTAAAAGAAGCTTACGTTTTCGATCAGAATCCTCATTAAGATAACTAGCCTGTAAATACGGATTAATATGCAAATTATAAAGAAAAATTTCGTCTTTTTCAACGCGCGCAAAACTATCTTTAAAATTCAACCCCCCATCTCGAATTGATTTTACTTCACTACCAGACAAAGCAATTCCACATTCCCACCGATCAACGATGAAATAATCACGAAATGCTTTTTTATTAGTTGATACATTTTTTGATTTCAAATTTAAAATCCCTTGCTTAACTGAATGTATATTGTTAAAAAAAGCGGCACAGTTATAAGACCCAACAGATGCCCATACAAAATAGATTTACTTATAATTTTATCTTCAATATGGCAATATTTTGAAATAACAACCAAAGTTGTCGCACTCGGCACAACAGATTCTAAGACAATTAAGAATCCTACCAATCCTTTTATCTTAAAAATAAAAACAACAGCCAATGCAACAAGCGGCAATACTATGATTTTAGTTAAGACCGAAGCTGCGATTTCTTTTCTATATTCATTAACCTTGAGACTCATTGAAGCCAAATTGCCTCCAACAACTAAAATCGCAATCGGCAATGCACACGCACCGAACATTTCAACCGAAGACATCATGACCCCGGGAACAAAATCTTGAACATTAAAGAAAATCGCTGCTAAAGAAAAAAGTGTTGCAAGCATAGGTGGATTAAAAATATCCTTTGCCTTAACATCAGAAATCTCTTTTCCAGCCACAAGGCAAACACCAATAGACCAAATTGCAACATTAAATCCAATTAAGAAAAGAAAAATATAAACATACATCTGTACTGCATCAATAGGATTAAACGTTTGAGCAACAATAACTAAAGGAATATATCCTGAGTTTTGAAAACTCATTAATGCTAAAATTTCTCTTTTGATTCTTTTGCTTTTAGTTAACCTGCATAATATTAGGCCTAATAAAAATCCGACAATAGCAATCGCAAAACTTAAAAGCGGAAATATCCACCAATTTTCATATTCTGAAAAAGAAAAACTATCTAAGAACTCTGAGAAAATTAAACATGGTAAAAATACATACACCAAAAGCTTACTTAATGTTTTTAAATTCTCGTCTTTTAGGATGCCTTTTTTTCCCAAAGCATAGCCAACAGCGCCAATCATGAAAATTTGCAAAGTTGCAAGACCGATATTTTGAAATGATATATTTAACATATATTCCTTCTTAATCAAAATTTCATCAAAATATACTAATTTAATAAAATTTCTTTATTTTATAATTTGAAGATTTTATTAAGAACCAGTATAATAGCGATATTATACCACAATGATCACTTGGCGCAATTTCTTCACTTTAAATATTAGAAAGCGAAATAATTGACATAACAAAATTTTATCGATATACTTCTTTTTATAAAGCTAAAATGATCTAAAGAGCAAATTAAGCGACCTTAACTATTCAATAGCTTAATCAATTATTATTAAATAAACAATGAATCAAAAAACACAACTCGTTATTATTGGAGCAGGTCCTGCTGGATATCCGGCTGCTTTTTTAGCTGCTGATAAAGGCATAGACGTTACCCTTATTGACTCTACAGGAAAATTAGGCGGAACATGCCTTTATCATGGATGTATTCCCTCTAAGGCGCTTTTACACGTTGCTAAAATTATTTCTACCGCCAAGGATGCCTCTAAAATCGGAGTTGATTTTGGTGAGCCTTCACTAGATCTTGATAAAATCTTATCTTTTAAAAATAAAGTCATCGCACGCCTTTCTTCTGGCCTTGATCTTCTAGCTAAAAAACGAAAAATTAATTTTATTCAAGGCTCTGCATCGTTCTTAAATGAAACATCTCTTAAAATAAAAACACAGAATGAAACCATCACTCTTGATTTTGAAAAATGTATTGTCGCAACAGGTTCAATGCCAGCCAATCTATTTCCCAATACAGAAAAACACGATCGCATTATTTTTTCCGAGCAAGCGCTTCAGCTTAAAACAATTCCTAAAAAACTTTTAATTGTTGGCGGTGGCTATGTAGGCCTTGAGATGGCAACAATTTACTCCAGGCTTGGGTCTCAGGTTACAATTTGCGAACTTCAAGAAAACATTCTTCCTGGAGTCGACAAAGATATTATTCCTATTATCTCTAAAAAGATTTCAAAAGCAGTTTCCAAAATTCTAACTTCTACAACAATAAAAAGTTATGAAGCAAACGATCAAGGCGTTACTGCTATTTTTAATGGACCCGATGAAGAAATTTTTAAAGATACCTTTGATCAAATACTTATTTCTACAGGACGTATCCCTAATAATGAAAATCTTAATCTATCAAAAGCGAACATCACCATCGATCAAAAAGGCTTTATTGTCGTGGATAAGAACAACCAGACATCCACAAGCGATATTTATGCCATTGGAGATATTGCCGGTGGATTACTTTTAGCTCATAAAGCCTCAGACGAAGCCCATCGCATCATTAAATTTATTACAAACTCAACAGATAACCAATCTAAAGGAATTATTCCTTGTGTCATTTTTACAGATCCTGAAATTGCTTGGTGTGGCTTAACAGAGGCTGAAGCTGAAGAAAAGAATATTGAGATTAAAATATCAAAAACTTCGATGATGACCAACGGACGTGCCCTTGGCATCAATCAACCTGAAGGATTTACAAAAATACTCTTTGATCCAAAATCAGGAAACATGCTTGGCGCTGTTGTCGTTGGCTCAGAAGCCGGAGAATTAATTGCACCAATCAGTCTTGCTCTACAAAATCAATTATCTGCAAAACAATTTGCAGGCTCTATTTTTGCTCACCCTACCCTATCTGAAACACTTAAAGAATGCGCTCAAAGCTTTCTGGGCACAAACCCGCACTCCATTAACTAAAAGCCTTCCTAGCGTTTTAAATTAATTTATTTTAAAAGAATTCTATCTTGAAATTAGTGAAGAGAGGAATTAGAGATTGGAAACTTCAGACAAAATCGTACACCTTTTTGATGGTCATCTTTTTCATTCATATTTTCAACATTAATAACACCACCATGATCTGCAATCAAATCTCGACATAAAGCAAGGCCAATACCTGTGCCTTTTACGCTGCTTGAGACAAAAGGTTCAAACATGTTGCTCATCTGCTCTTCTGTTAACATTGGTCCTGTATTCTCAAAAACAACAAAAACTTCATTAGCCGAAGAATCTAAACCTGAAATTATTTTTATATATCGTTTTTCACCTCTTGGAAGTTGGTTCATGGCTTCTAGAGCATTAACAACAATATTCATAAATGTTTCCTGAAGATGAACCGCATCAGCATAAACTTTCGGCAAATTTCCTTCTCTATCAAAATCCCAATTTACACGCTTTATGCGAAGTTCGTCTTTAAGAAGACGAATTGCTCTTTCCATACAATTATTAACACAAACATTCTCTTTCTTAACTTCTCTATGACGCATCAAATCCATCAAATCATTAAGCATTTCTTTAATATATGTAGATTGCTCAAGAATTAAATCAACAGTTTTATAATACCGATCTTCTTCACCCATTTCCTTCTTCATGAATTTTACAAGTCCATGCATAGCTGTAATTGGCTGACAAATTTGATGTAAAATGCCAGCTGACAATGAAGAAAATATCGAAGCTTTCCCGAGATCAACAAGCTTAAGCTTCATGTTTTCTGCTTGTTGCTTAGCGGTGTTAGTCTCTTCATCTTTAAGACGAACTTTGGTTGTAACTTTTCTAATCTCAAGCAAGAATGCAACGTTGTGAAATTTTACAAGTGCATACGACATGATAATAACCGCAAGAAAAAGACATGTCGGTCCTAAAGGATAAATGCTAAATCCATAATTATTTAAAATTGTAATATTGCTAACGGCTGCTAAGCAAAACGCAACCATTACAAGCTGAAGTTTTCGTCGATAAGCGAGATCGGACTCTCTTCGCTGTGGAGCCTTAGAAAAATTTAAATAATGCTTTAAAATATTTAAAACTGCATAGATAGAACAGAAAAGGCTAAATCCAAGAAAAGCCCATTGAACATTCTTCGCCCCTGGAGAAAATCCCCATGGATACTCAACAATACCAGTGAAGAATGGATCTATCCAAGATTTAATTAAAAGCAGAATAACGCCAAAATAAACAATCCAAAGAAAAAATCTTTTTTGCTTATAATGATTCGTAACGATGATGGAAAGGTGCAGCAACGTTGCAGGCACTAAGACCATGCTCAAAAAAACGATTTTTCCCCAAAAAAATGTTACAGGGTCAACCCAAGCATTTAATCCTAAAGCAAAGCTTAGAAACCAAAGCGCAGAACTCATATAAAAATAACAAATGGAACGATGAAAACTTAAACGCGTTCCAAGACCAATAACAAAAAGGGCAAAAAAGAAAGAAATACTAAAAAAAACAAACGGAATCAATGAGGAAATATTAAAGTAATAGTATGGAGATTGAATAACGTGTATAAGATCTATCATTTAGAACGATTATAACATAAAAGAAATTAAATAAGATTGTTTATCTGCAATTATTTTGGCTGAATTAATATTTGTGCGCCATCACCCACATTGATATCGTAAACATCCGCAAATCCTGCATTCACCTCTAAAACATATCGAGCAGGTTGACTGCTACCATATGTCGGACAAGATTCCGAAAGGCATGGCGGTGCACTTTTTTCAATATAAATAACTTCTCCAGCGTTATTAAGCCAAATAATGTCTAGCGGAATAAGCGTATTTTTCATCCAAAATTTTGCTTCGGCCGGTTGATCAAATATGAAAAGCATGCCAACATCTTTATCTAAACTTTTTCGATATTGAAGGCCTTGAGACAACTCTTCGGACGTTTGAGCAAGCTCAATTGAAACGCATTTAGAATCAAAACAAGCCTGCGATTGCTTCTGTTGGCACCCAACAAAAGTAAAACAAATTAAAAATAGTCCAAAAATAATAGAGCGCTTCATCATAAAGCTCCTTCCTCCTCAGTTAAACGAATGTAATCTCTAAATGTTGTTTCTCCGTTGATTTCTTGATTAACCGTTGAAATACGTTGAGTTGTATACGGATGTGTCCGCCAATAGCTAAAACGATGTATCGGTTTTTCTGAATTAATTTGATGTAATTTTTCTAAGAACCTTTTCATCTCGCTTGGATCATATCCTGCTTTTTTCATATACTTTACTGCTAATCGATCAGCCATAAATTCATTGTCTTTTGAATATCCAGTTATAATTGATCCAAACGCTAAATTAATTCCTGGACTCAAGTTAGAATTTCCACTCGTTATCGCTAAAACTTGAAGTAAATTATACCCATATTGAGCTTGTAATTGTTTCATTGCGTGCTTAGACGTAATATGACCAAATTCATGAGCAATAACCCCTGCAAGCTGATCATCGTTTTCAACCGCATCAATAAGACCCTGATAAAGATAAACAGATCCACCAGGAAGTGCAAAAGCATTAACCTCATCTTTGTTGATAACCTGAACTGTATAAAAAATTTCTGTCCGATCACAAACATTTTCAATTCTTTTCGCAATCCTTGAAACACGCTGATTAACATCTACATCTGTATTAATTTCATACTCTGCATTGATATAACGCGCAATCGACTCTCCAATGGCAACTTCCTTCTTCGTGTTAAACAAAAGCGTTTCTTGTTGTTGTGTCGCTAAATTATATTCGCTCGTAACGCATCCAGAGAAATAAAAACACATCAAAACCAATAAAATGTTTATTCCAAACTTCTTAAGCATTTCTCGTAATCGTGCCATAGGAAGACCGACGACATTAAAATAACATCCTTCAATGCGTTTAATAAAAAAAGCGCCTCTTCCCTCAATGTCAAATCCTCCAGCCTTATCTTTAGCCGAGGTTGTTTTATAATAACGATCAATTTCTTGATCACTCAAGCTAGACATATAAACTTTTGTTTTTTCAAAACCAACAAGTTGTTTTTTTGTTTGAGCATCAACAACGGCAAGACCCGAATACACCCACTGCGGATTCTGACTAAGCATTTTTAAATTCTTCTTAGCTTCTTTTAAACTTTTTGGCTTACCGATAATTTTCTGACCATTAGCGTACACAAGTGTATCGCAACCGATAACGATGCCGCTTTTTATACGAGACGCAACATCTCTTGCCTTTAAAAGTGCATTTTTTTGAACTAGATCTGCGCACCCTCTTGTAGAGCTTGCGAGCTCTTCAGCTTTGCTAGGAATAACGCAAAACGGAACGCCAAGCTGTTTTAAAAGACGCTTACGGTGAACAGATTGCGAAGCTAAAATAAGTTTAGAATTCATTAGTTTAAGAATTCAGTTATTTGAAATATTGATTCTAAAGGACAGCCATACGCTTTTACAGCTTCTTCAGCGCCTTCTTGGCGATCAACAATGCAAATAGCTTTGGCAACATCAATCTCTGCTTTTTTCATTACTTCTAAAGATTGAACAAAAGCCTTTCCTGTTGTTGCCACATCATCAATCAAAATAACTTTAGAACCCTTGGCAATATCTGGTCCCTCAATTTGCTGTTGCTTGCCATGAGCCTTTGGTGCTTTTCGAATAATAAAAGTGTTTATCGGGTTGCCATTCTGGAAACTTTGAGATGCAATAGCTCCAACAAAAGGATCCGCTCCTAAAGTTGGACCTCCGACAAAAATAACATGATCATCTTTAATCATATCTAAAATAATTTTTGCACAAAGATATGCTCCTTCAGCTGCCAAAGTTACTCGACGAGCATCAATATAATAATCACTTTCTTTACCAGAAGAGAGAATAATTTTTTCTTTAAAGAATGCGTCTTTCTTTAGAATTTCTAAAAGACGTATTTTATCTTGATCCACCATAGAGATAAATCTCCTTTCTTTTTTCTTAAATTTAAAATCTTGAAGTTATTATACGATGTTTTACTTTCTCTTACAAGAACTGTCAAAAAGAAATAACTTTCAAGATTAAGAAGTCTTTGACCTTAAAATAAGACATGCTAAAATATAGTTGCTGTCGTAATAGAAATATTTTTACGATGAATACTTTTTTAAAACAGTTAAATTGCGGACTTTCTTCTTTAGTCTATCCAGACAACTGCATTTTATGCAAAACACCAAACACAAAGAATTCTTCTTTTGTTTGTTGCCGATGCCAAAATACTATCATTTTAAACATTCCTCCTTTTTGTGCAAAATGCTCTCGACACCTTAAAGATCCTAGCGAAAGCTCTCTTTGTCTTCAATGTCAAAAAACTCTACCCAATTTTGATTTCGCATGGGCACCTACAAGATATACAGATAACATGCGACACCTAATTCATTTATTTAAATATAAAAACAAAACTGCTCTTCGTCACCTTTTTTTCAATCTTTTAGTTTCTTTTATAAAAGATTACAATATTAATATAAATCAATTTGATTTTATTATGCCTGTACCCTTACATCCAACAAGGCTACGTGAACGACAATACAATCAAACCCAATTATTAGCTAAAATGCTATCAAAGAAATTTCATATTCCAATGCTGGAAAACACTCTCTTTCGCCATAAACACACCAAAGCACAAGCCTTGCTTAATGAAAAAGAGCGCTGGACAAATGTAAAAGACGCCTTTAGAATAAGACATTCATCAAATCTTTTTAATAAATCTATTCTTATCGTAGACGATCTTATTACAACCAGTGCAACAGCTTGTGAAATTGCACAAACGATAAAAAAAGCACAAGTAAAACAAATAGGAATTTTAGCTCTCTCGATAACCTAAAAATATATGAAAATTTTACGAAAATATATCTTATTAGAATGCATCTTACCGTTTTTTTTGTCCCTTTCTGTCCTAACTAGCGTTTTCTTGCTAGGTTATCTCATTAAGCTTGCCAATATGGTTATTAATAAAGGTGTCAGCCTTGCCTTGGTTGGACAAGTTTTCTTGTATTACATTCCATACGTTTTAACATACACACTTCCTATCGCATGCTTAATGGCCATTATTCTAGCCTTCAGTCGCTTTTCAACGGACAATGAGATTCTAGCTATGCGTGCCAATGGTATTCGCCTTAAAAACCTTTTATGGCCTATTTTTATGATGGGTCTGATTTTAAGCCTTTTTTCTATTATTCTTAATATTAAAATCATTCCACACGCTTATCATCAACAACGAAAACTTTTAAAGGAAGTTGGCACCAAAAACCCAACCGCTCTTCTCGAAGCCGGAACATTTATCAAAGACTTTAAAGATCAAATTCTTTTTATTTACCGCATTGATGGAAACAAGATGTACAACATTCGAATTTATCAGCCTCAGCCAGATGGGAAAATGACACGTACGATTACAGCTAAAGAAGGCGAATTTACACAAGTTCCAGGGGAAGATAAAATTAAATTAAAACTTATCAGCGGAACAAGCGACGAACCAGATTTAGAGAATCCGAATAATTTCTATAAATTAAAATTTAATACATTTTTTCGTACACTCGACCTATCTAAGGCAAACAATAAAAAAATTGAAAAGAAGCCTCAGGGCATGACGCTTAAAGAAGTACAAGAAAAAATTAAAGAATTAGACGCTCTAGGAATTGACGATGTTATTCCATTAAGGATCGAATTTCATCGAAAACTTGTTTGGGCTTTTGCGGTTTTAATCTTTATGATGCTCGGTCTTCCTCTTGCCGTTGTTACGCATAGAAGAGAAAAAACAGCAAACGTCGCACTTGCTGTATTGTGTGCTGTAAGCTATTATCTACTAACCCTTGGATGCCAAGCGTTATGCGTCCAAAATAACACTCCAATTGCAATTACTATGTGGGCTCCAAATATTATCGGAGCTGTAATTGCTTTTGTTTTAAATTATCGATTATGCGCATCATAGAACGCTATCTTTTAAAAAATATTGCAACCATATTCATATCAGCATTAATTATTTTTTGCTTTTTATATGTATTGATTGATCTTGCCAGCAATCTTGATGAGTTCATAAGACAAAAAGTTTCTTTTGAGGTCTTAATACGATACTATCTTTCCTTCTTGCCGATCATTATTTCTCAAACGTCTCCTCTCGCCTGCTTAATCGCATGCCTTCTTACGTTTAGTCATGCCAATAGTAATAATGAAATTATTGTTTTGCGCTCAGGAGGATTAAGCTTCTGGCGAATTACAAAACCAGCTATCTTTTTTGCGATTTTAGTCTGCGCTCTTATGTTTTGGGTTAACGAGCGATTTGTTCCACAAGCAACATCTATGTCCCAATCCATTGAAGATGAATATCTAATTCTAAAAGTTGACGCCGCCAAGAAAAAACAAGCAATTCGCGACCTAACATTCTATGGACTTAAAAACCGATTGTTTTATATTGATAGGTTTGACCCTACAGATTTTTCTCTACATGGAATTACAATTATTGGTCATGACGAACAACAGCAAATCTCAGAAAAGACTGTCGCCTGGGAGGGAAAATGGACTGGAATTGCTTGGAAATTTTATCGTTTACAAATTGCAAGCTTTAGCATTCCCGGGGATGAAACAACTGAAACGGTACGATATTATAACGAGAAATTAATGGACATTAAAGAAACACCTGAAGACTTTTTGAGACAACGCCTAGATGTTAACTCTATGAATACCAAACAGCTATATCACTACATCAAGCGATTTGATAGCAGTGGAGCCGAAAAAGCACTAAACAATTTACGCGTTGATCTTTATCAGAAAATAGCTTTTCCTTTTACAGGACTAGTTGTTTTGCTAGTCGGGTTGCCATTAGCTCTTATGACAAATAGGCGAAAGGCTCTAACCTTTACATCTTTAGGAATTGCTATTGGGATTGGTTTTGCTTTCTATGTCTTAAATGCCGTAGGCTTGGCCTTTGGAAAAGGAGGACTTTTACCACCTGCCCTATCTGCTGGACTAGCACCAGGAGTTTGCTTCTTTACAGCTATCTACTTCATTCGAACAAAATTCTGAATTTTATCCTTTTAAAATCCATTCTTTTAAAGTTTTTGTAAAATCTTCATCTGCAAGTCTTCCGTCAAAGAACTTATCAACCTTATTCTTTGCCCAAAAACTTTTAATTTCTTCAATCGCCAAAGTTGATCCATCTTCTGTCCCTTGAACACTCGCATCACTATAAATAACAATCAAAGGATTTTCGAACATTAAACTTTTAGCTCTATTTAAAAAAGTTTCTGGTTCAGACTTCAGGAATTGAGGATGAACAATAATAATTTCAAACTCTGCTGATTTTCCCTTTATCAACAGTTCATCTTCTCCAGCCATGGCATAGCCTTTATATCCAATAGCCTCAATAGCTTTTAAGATCTTTTCACTAGCATCAGAATCATTACACAAAACAAGTGCTTTCTTAGCAAGAACCATATCAAGCTTTTCTTTAAGTTCTTCTGCCTCCATCGGTTTGGATAAGAAATCATTTACACCTAAAGCCTGAAATGTTTCTTTCATCAATCGTCTTGCTGTTAAAACAACCACTGGAATATTTGCAAGGCTAGCATTTCGTTTTAGATTCTTATAAAACTCAAAACCATCCATAACTGGCATCATAACATCAAGAAGAATTACATCTGGCTTATTTTCCTTTAAAACATCCAAACCCTCCTGCCCATTTTCGGCAATCAAAACATTCCACTCAAGAGACTTTAGCCGCTTAGCCAAAACTTCTCTAATATCTGGCTCATCATCAATAACTAATATTGTTTTATTCATTTCTATTTTCCTTATTTAAATTATTAATTTTAATTATTCTTGCCCAGAAGCACTTTTAGCAGCATTATAAAAATTCTTAAAAACATCACGCCTTCCAACAACGCCAATCATCTTTCCATCTTCACAAACTGGAATAGTATGAATATTTTTACGTTTCATAATATTAATAATTTCAGCTAAAGATGTTGTTTTTTCGATACTAACAAGACTTGTCGACATGGCAAAAGAAACTTTTGGATTAAGGGCATCTCCCTGAATTGTACCTGAACGGATAATATCGATTAAAGTAAACAAGTCCGTCGCTGTAATAATTCCTTCAAGTTGACCATCTGGTCCACCAACAGGTAAACCACTGATACGCTTTTTAATCATAAAATCTGCAACATCCGCCAAGCTCGACTCTTGTTTTGCCAAAACAACATCTTTTGTCATAAAGTCTTCAGCCTTAATTGAATTTAACTTCTCCTCTAATTGATGAACTTGCTCTTCAATGCTCTTTGTCATAATTTCCCCTTTTTTTTAAGGTTTAATAATACAAAATTTACAATTTATTTCCTAAAACGCACACAATTTCATAATTAATTGTGCTCGCAATCTTTGCCAAATCTTCTGCAGAAATTTTGCTCTTTCCTTCTGTGCCCATAATACAAACTTTATCTCCAACAGAAATATTCTTAACAGCACTGACATCAACCATAATCTGATCCATCGTAACATTGCCAACAACAGGACAAAGTTTCCCGCGCACAATAACCTTTGCGCGATTTGAAAAAGCTCGAAAATAACCATCATGATAACCAATTGAAATTGTAGCGATACGCATTTTCTTTTTTGCTATAAACGTGTGCCCATAACTAACCCCTCGCCCCTTAGGAATGCTTTTAATAAAACATATTCTTGATTTAACACTCATGACAGGTGTTAATTTAATTTTATTCTTAATCTTTGTCGATGGATAAAGACCGTAAAGCATCAATCCTGTTCTAACAAGATTAAATCCTTTATTAGAAAATGCAACAAAACCCATGCTGTTAGCAGCATGCACATATTTTATTGTCGATATTTCTTTCTTAATTTGCTCTGTTACCTGAAGAATAGATTTAATTTGTTTCTCCGTAAAAAATCTATTTGTATCAGCTAAAGGAAAATGTGTGCAAATCCCTTCAACTTTAATTCCAGAAAAAGTTTGAATTTGAGCAACAAAATCAAACGCATTAGCCTGATAAACGCCAAGACGGCTCATTCCTGTATCAATCTTGATATGAACAGGAAACTTTATTTTTCTTTGAATCAATAACTGATTTAAAGCTTTAGCAAGATCAACGCTACAAACAACTGGTGTAATATTATATTTAATTAAATACTTTGCCTGCTCAGGCAAAGCGTGTTCTAAAAGCATAATACGCTTTTTAATTCCAATTTCTCGAAGAGTAATAGCTTCGTTAATATCTGACACACCAAAAAATTTTATATTTCCTCGATTTAAAACTTTAGCTACTTTTTCTAATCCATGTCCGTACGCATCAGCCTTAACAACTGCTAAAATATCAATATTCTTTCCAGCTAACTTCTTAATAGATTGTACATTAGATAAAAGAGCTTTTGTGTTGATTTCTCTAGAAATCATTGGCGGGCATGATGATTTCTTGCTCATTTTCTCACCTGACAATCTTTAGAATATAAATACATTGGAGCTAACGTAATTGAATTATCTATTTTTCGTTTTTTAAATCGCCTTACAGATAATTCAGTTAAATTAACTGCCTGTGCATAATTATATTCTTCATCTGCAAATAAAATCTTATTCTTTTTATCTTTGAAACAAGATTTAATTTCATTCTCGAAAATTTTCACTCCATCACCAACAAATACACATTCGCCTTTAATTCTTTTCAAGATATTTTTAACGTCACATAAAAAATATGAGCTCACTCTTTCTATACAATTATTCTTCACTTTATAGATACTTGAAAAAACCATATTGCGCTTAGCGTCTGATAAAACACAAATCTTATCTAAAGCTAAATCTTTGACACCTTGTGCGATTACGTCTAAACTTGATATGCCAACAACAGGCTTTTTAAGAGCTAAACAAAATGCCTTAATCGTAGCCAAGCCAACGCGCAAACTCGTAAAAGATCCTGGCCCAAGACCAATAGAAAATCCATCAACATCGCACAATGAAACTTTTCCATTTTTTAAAACGCTATCAATCGCAGGAATAATTGATTCTGCAAGTGCTTTTTCTATCTTTAGATTCTTTGAGAACAAGACCTTTTCATCGTCACAAATAGCAATGCTAAAATTTTTGCTCGAACTATCAAGACTTAAAATGTTCATACTTTTATTTTTTCAATCACCTCTTTAAAATGTTTTGTTTTTCCTGTAACCGTAAACAATCTTTCATCCTCACCTTTGTGTTGAATCTTGACCGAAAGACAAGCTTTAGGCAAAAGACGTCCCAATCGATCTGCCCACTCAACAACACAAATACCTCCACCATAAAAGAAATCTTCATATCCGATAGCTTCAATTTCTTTAGGATTCTCAATACGGTATAAGTCAAAATGATAAACCGGTACCTTCGGTGCAGGATAAATATTCATTAGCGTAAATGTAGGACTATGTACCTCTGTTTTCTTAATTTTTAGTCCTTGCGCTATCCCCCTAGTCAAAACTGTTTTGCCAGAACCTAGCTCACCGAAAAGACAAACAATGTCTCCAGGTTTCAATCCTTTAGCCAAAGCTTTGCCAAACTGTTCAGTCTTTTTTGCAGATTGTGATAAGTATTTTAAATTCATATTAGAAATGTGTGTACGCTTTCTGTTTTATTGCTTTCAAGGTCCCATTTACCCTCTTAAGCATCAAACCGTTTTTCTTTTTTGTTATCAATCCGATTTCGTAAAATTTAAACTTTCTTTGCTGCCTTAAGGTAACCACTTTTTTCTTCGGCAAAGTAAAAATGAGTTCGAAATCTTCACCGTCAAATAAAGCCTGAGAAATCTTCGCTCCTTTAGTGAGCGGAATTCTCTCTTCATCAACAATAGCCCCACACTGACTTTCATTTAAAATGTGAGATAAATCTGATGCAAGTCCATCAGAAATATCAATCATGGCATTAGGCTTAATTTTCTTAACTAAATACTGAGCCTCAGCCAGACGCGGCTTAAATGTTAAATGTTTTTTCGTTTTTAAAGATCGACCAAGAAATCCTGTACAAAAAATAATATCTCCGGATTTCGCTCCTGAACGAAAAACAATATCTTTTCGTTCTGCTTCTCCTGTTAAAGAAACATTAATAATCAGCTCTTTCGACCTAACAGTATCGCCTCCTACAATACTAATGCCGAATTCTTTAGCAATATCAAAGAGACCTTGATATATACTTTCAATTTCTTTTAATGAGTTGCTTTTACTCACACCCAAAGAAACAACTCCGTATTTAGGCCTTCCTCCCATGGCCACAATATCGCTTATGCTAACCGCTAATGCTTTTCGCCCAACAAGCCTTGCATTATCTTTTTTTGAAAAATGCACATTTTCGATCAACATATCTGTTGTCAAAATAAGATTTTGATTGCGATTAAAAGGCAAGACAGCAGCATCATCTCCAATACCCTTGATCACATCTTTCTTGATTGGTGCATTCTTTTTGATAATATCAATGAGCCCAAACTCACCTATTTTTCTTAATAATCTCATCTCTTTAAAACAACTTTGCAATACTCTTTTTAAATGGAGAACGAATAATCCCTTTTTCAGTAACAATAGCTGTAATCAGTCGATGAGGAGTAACATCAAATGCAGGATTATAAGTCTTAATACACTTTGGTGCAATTTGCCTTTTTGCAATATGTGTAATTTCTTCTGAATCTCTTTGCTCAATAGGAATTTCTTTGCCAGTCTTAATATTTATATCAAAGGTTGATTTTGGCGCAACAATATAAAATGGAATCTTATGATAATTTGCTAAAACAGCTAAACCATATGTTCCAATCTTGTTTGCTGTGTCTCCATTCAAAGCAATGCGATCAGCTCCAACAAAGATCATGTCTACGTGACCCTGCACCATTAAAGTTGCAGCCATGTTGTCACAAATAAGTGTTGTATCGATTCTTTCTCGAGACAGTTCCCAAGCTGTTAGGCGAGCTCCCTGTAGCAATGGACGAGTTTCACAAACATAAACTTTAAATTTCTTTTTCTTCTTTTTTGCTGAATACATAACACCTAAAGCTGTTCCATAATCAACCGTAGCTAGTGCTCCTGCATTACAAATTGTTAAAACATTGCTTTTATTCTTAATTAATTTTTCTCCATGATTTCCCATGACTCGACAAACACGTCGATCTCGATCAAAGATTTCAAATGCTTGTTTCTTTAACTTCTTGCGCAAAAACAAAACGCTATCATCTATATTATCAGAAACAACTTTCTTCATGCGCTCAAGCTCATTAAATAAATTAACAGCTGTTGGCCGCGAAGTTGCTATATAATCACAAAGTTTAAGAAACTTTTTCTCAAAAATTTCTCGATTATTTGTTTTTATTTCTTGAATGCCAAGTAAAACACCAAACCCTGCTGCAGCTCCAAGAGCAGGAGCACCGCGAACACTTAAAACCTTAATCGCCTTCCAAAGAGTTTTAACATCTCTACAGTCAATAAAAGTTAATTTTAAAGGAAGCTTAGTTTGATCAATAATGCGAACATGATCATCAATCCATTTGATTGTTGGAATTGGCATATTTATTTTTTATCAATCTCGATGCGCGGAAACAATGCATCGTGTGTCTTAAGAACTTTCCCGCTAACAAGTTCTCCCCAAAATGAATTTGTACCATTAGCGCCAAGAATATCTAACACCTGATCTGCTTTTGTCGGAATAACAGGTAAAAGCTCTACAGCTGCAACTCTTAAAGCTTCTGTTGCAACATAAAGAATAGTTCCTGCTCTTTCTAGATTTTCCTTAGCAACCTTCCACGGAGCTTGCTTCTCAAGATAACCATTAACGCTTCGAATTAAAATAAGAACGTCTTCAATAGCTTCATGAATTTTCATATCATCAACATGAGTCTTTACTTTCTTATTTAAGCCATCAATAATTTCTTTAACCTGTTGATCTTCAATACTTAAATCTTTAAGCTCTGGAATATGACCATCAAAATATTTTCCAATTAAACCAGAAACACGGTTTAAAAGATTTCCAAAATCATTCGCTAAATCACTGTTATATCTTTTAATAAAAGATTCTACAGTAAATTTTGCATCTTGCCCCAAAACCATCTCTCGCATCAGATAATAGCGAACAGCATCAACACCATATTGATCAACTAAGTCCAAAGGATCAACAATATTGCCAAGAGATTTACTCATTTTTGTTTCTCCAATAAGCCACCATCCATGAGCAAAAATCCTTTTTGGCAAATCTATTCCTAAAGAGAAAAGCATTGTTGGCCAATAAACGCAATGTGTTGTTAAAATATCTTTAGCCATCAAATGTGTCGCATTCGGCCACCAATCATTAAACTTTTCATCGTCCACGCCATAACCAATCGCCGTCACATAATTTAAAAGCGCATCAAACCAAACATATGTTACATAATCTTTATCGAAAGGAATTTCAATGCCCCAGCTCATACGCTCCTTTGGCCTAGAAATACATAGATCTCCCAACGGTTTTCGCAAAAATCCTAAAACTTCATTTTTACGATGAGCAGGTTGAATAAAATCAGGATGACTCTCGATATGATCAATAAGTTTTTGCTGATATTTACTCATCTTAAAAAACCAATTGCGCTCTTTTAACTTCTTGATATCCCGAAATTCACCAGATTCTTTCTCAGTTTCTGTAATGAATCTCTCCTCGGCAACCGAATACCATCCTTCGTATTCATCAACGTAAATATCCCCGGACTCATAAACCTTGCTAAGAGCATCTTGAACAACCTTAATATGACGAGCTTGTGTTGTGCGAATAAAATCATTATTTTGAATCTTAAGCTTTTCCCAAAGATTAATAAATCGGGGTGCTAAGTCATCGCAATGCGCTTGCTCCGTTAAATTTCTTTTTTGTGCAGCCTGTTGAACCTTTTGCCCGTGCTCATCAAGCCCAGTTAAGAAAAAAACCTCATCATTTTGCGCTTTATGATAACGTGCCATCACATCCGCTAAGATTGTTGTATACGCATGTCCAATATGCGGCTTATCATTAACGTAATAAATAGGCGTTGTAATATAAATTTTATTCTTCTTCATTTTTTTTAAAAGATACTTTCGCAGTTTTCCCATCTCCAAGATCAATTTTTACAGATCGCTGCAATATGTTAACATCAAAAACTTTTCCTTTTCCTTGAGCAGTGCTAATCTTTGCACCTCTCTTAGGAAGCCCTTTTGCATACTGCTTATAAACCTGAAACTCGTACGCCATGCAGCATTTAATACGCCCACAAACACCAGAAATTCTTGATGGATTAATCGGTAAATCTTGCTCTTTTGCCATTTTGATTGTAAGAGGATGAAAATCTCGCATATAAGATGAACAACAAAGTTCTCTCCCACAACATCCCATTCCACCAACAGTTTTAGCCTGATCTCTCACGCCAATTTGCTTAAGCTCAATACGCGCTCTAAAAATACCCGCAAGCTCTTTAACAAGATTTCTAAAATCAACTCGCTCATCAGCAATGAAAAAGAAGACAATTTTACTATTATCAAAACTAAATTCACAATGAACTATTTTCATATTAAGTTTTTGTTCACTGATTTTTTTCTCACATGTACTAATCGTTTCCTTAGCTTTTTCTTTATTTCTCTCAATTCGTTTTAAATCTTCTTCGTTGGCAATACGCAATACTTTTCCTGGAAGATTTTCAACACGTCCCTCAGGTGAAGCTTCTGTATCTGAAATAATTTTCCCATATTCTGTAGCTCGATCCATGCTTAAAACAACAAAATCTCCTCGGCTACAATCAATATCCTTAATGTTGTACAGGCTAATTCCGCGAAACTCGCCTAATCCAACCTGGATTACTTTTTCCATATTTTCTCCTTCATGATAACTAAAGGCACTTTGATATTGAAATTTTCATCAATCGCCCTTCGGGTTGCAACAATATCATTTAAAATTTCAACAATTTCTTTAAATTCATATTTCTTTTCAAAATACTTTAAATCGCTTAATCGATCAATATTTGCCAAATGCTGATCAGATGATTGGTTTTTAAGCATCATTAAATCCTTAAACCATAAAAACAAGAAATAAACAACTTCACGAACCACTAATTTATCAGATAAGATTTTCTTAAAATATATTTCGCTATCTTGCTCAAAAACAAACTGATCGATAGCTTCATTCTTGCGATCAAAAATCCCTTTGTAATCCCCATTTAATCGTCCTAAAGATCCATCTGAAAAATGTGCCAAAAAATGTGCCATCAATTGATCACAGCCATAGTTTTCAGTCAATTGTTTCTGTATTAATTTGTTATCAAGAGAAAAGAAATGAACACTCTGACAACGAGATCGAATAGTACCAAGCAGCCTTTCTGGCGCCGATGTCGTTAAAATAATCAAACTCCCCTTGCTTGGTTCCTCCAAAGTTTTTAAAAGAGCGTTGCTGGCTTCAATTGTCAATCGTTCAGCATTGTGAATCAAAAAGATTTTTGTTTTCGCCTCATAAGCTCGAAACTGCATTTCGTTAATTAACAATCGAATATCTTCAATCTTAATAGCCTGAGAAGAATCTTCAAGAATATGAATATCAGGATGATTTCCACTATTAATTTTTATACACGTCGCACATTGATCACAAAATGTGCCATCTCTTAAATTCTCACAATTTACTAATTTTGAGACAACAATTGCTGTCGATAGCTTTCCTGTTTTCTTAGGCCCTAAAAATAAGTACGCATGAGCTAAGCGACCTGAACGAACGAATAAGGAGAATTTATCAACAACTGAATTATTTATTAAATCTACTGCTGTGCTCATATTTTTAACTTTTCGCAAACAAGCTTTTCAATCGTTTGCTTAATGCTATTAACATCATCATTAGCCTGAATAATTGTAATCCTCTTAGAATCCTTTTTTGCCAAAGCCAAATAACCTAATCGTACTTGATTGTGATATTTTACCGATCTTTGTTCAATGCGATCCTTAGCCTGACGAATACGAGAAAAACTTTTTGAGATCTGCATATCAAGAAGAAATGTAATATCTGGAGCAATACCTTTTGTTGCAAAATATCCAACCTGCTCAATAAGGCTAACATCAATACCGCATCCATATCCTTGATAAGCTAACGTCGAATCTAAAAATCGATCACAAACAACAATCGTCCCTTTTTTAAGTGCTGGAAGAATGATTTCATCAACTAATTGTGCCCGAGCAGCCATATACAAAAGAACTTCGCATTCTTTAGTCATTTCTTTGTTTTTAACATCCAGCAAAACTTTTCGAATCTTTTCGCTAATTTTAATGCCACCCGGCTCTCGAATATGCAAAACCTTCTTTTTCTTATTTTTTAAATACGAACATAAAAGCTTTGCCTGCGTACTTTTTCCGCAACCCTCTGAACCCTCAAACGTAATAAACGTTCCTTTTAAGCTCTTCGCCATGCCTGCCCATCCTTACCATCCTGCACAATAATTCCTTTTTCTTTTAAGAAATCACGAAGTTCATCAGACTTCTGGAAATCTTTATTTTGCCGCACTTGCGCTCTCTCATCTAAGAGTGCTTTTTCTTCATCTGACAAATCAGTATCATTAAAATCTAGCGATAATCCAAGAATATCTCTCGCTAGCTGTTGAACGCTTTGATTAGCAATACAAAGAATACTTTTATCCTCAAGCCTATACGCACTCGTAACCATTTCAAATAATGCAGCCAACGCTCTTGGAGTATTAAAATCATCTTCCATGGCTAATATAAATTCATCATAATGTTTTTTAATCTCCCCCGGAAGAAGCTTAACTTCAGACTGTTTTTGCGCATTAGCTTCAGCATTAAAGATTTTAAAACGTTCAATATTCTTTCGCACATCAATCATCTTTTCTTCATTAAAATCAATTGCGCTTGCATAGTGAGACGTCAAAAAGAATAGTTTCAATTCATCAGAACTATATTTTTTAAGCGCATCTTCAATTGTAATAAAATTTCCTAAAGACTTGCTCATTTTTTGACCACTAATCGTCAATAGTCCATGATGAATCCAATAATTCGCAAACGGCTTTGATGTTAATGCTTCGCTCTGCGCGACTTCGTTTTCATGATGAGGAAAAATAAGATCACGTCCACCAGCATGGATATCAAGTGTTTCACAATTTAAATACTTCATGCTCATGACAGAACACTCAATATGCCATCCAGGCCTACCTTGACCCCAAGGACTATCCCAAAATGGTTCACCCTCCTTAGATTTCTTCCAAAGAGCAAAATCCAAAGGATCCTTTTTTTCTACTCCTCTTTCAATGCGAACAGCTTCTTTCATTTTATCAACGCTCTGCCCAGAAAGCTTTCCATAATCTTTAAACTTGCGCACATTAAAATAAACATCGCCTTCAGACTCATAAGCAAAATCTTTTTCAATAAGCTCTTTAACATGACTGATCATCTCTGGAATATTTTCTGTTGCACGAGGCTCAATATCTGCTACAGAAACATTTAAATCTTTAAGATCTTTATAATATCCATCAATATTCTCCTTGACGACATCAGACCAATCTTTCTTTACATCAATAGCCTTTTGAATAATTTTATCATCAATATCTGTAATATTGCGCACAAAATTAACAACATAACCTCGAAACTTTAGGTACCGCTTAATAACATCGAAAATGTACAAACTTCGCGCATGTCCGATATGACATTTATCGTAAACGGTCACTCCGCAAGAATACATGTTAATCACATTTTCATGAATCGGCTTAAGTTCTTGCTTTGTTTTTGTTAAAGAATTATAAATTTGAATAGCCATAGAATAAATTATTTAAGTTTTTTCTCAAGTTCTAAAATTTTCTTTTTAAGCTCTTCCATCTGCTCCATAACAGGGTCAAGAACATGAACATGATCCATAAGTCGATCAATCTTTTTTCCGTCTTGCTTAGTTACGCGTCCAGGAACACCAACAACAGTTGTGTTTGCAGGCACTTCTTTAAGAACAACAGCGTTCGCACCAATATAAGAATTGTTTCCAATTTTTATATTTCCAAGTATTTTTGCACCAGCCCCAACGACAATGCTGTCGCCTAGAGTTGGATGACGCTTTCCTGTTTCTTTTCCTGTTCCTCCCAAAGTTACACCCTGAAACAACGTTACATTCTTGCCAATAATTGTTGTTTCTCCAATAACAACTCCTGTGCCATGATCAATAAAAAGACCTTTATCTATTTTAGCACCAGGATGAATCTCAATACCAGTCAAAAACCTTGAAAATTGAGATATCAATCGAGGAGCAAACGGAATACCTTGTTTTAGAAAAATGCGAGCAACACGATAAAAAACAATTGCATGCAACCCTGAATATAAAAATACAATCTGCAAGCTTCCCGCAGCAGCAGGATCTCTATCCTTAGCAGATTTAATTTCATCACTAAATTTAATAGTAACAAAGAAATACCAAAGCAATAAAATAATGCCTAAATTAACTAAGAAAGATATCATAAATCACATCTCCTGTTTTTTGATTAGCAACACCACCGCATGAGCAGCAATCGCCTCTTGCTCACCAGAACCAAAACCTAAACCTTCAGTTGTTTTTGCTTTAATATTTACTTTCGCTTCACCAACACTTAAAGCTTGAGCTAAAATTAATCTCATCTTCCCTTTAAACGGCTTAAGGTTTGGCTCATCAGCCACAACAATAGTATCAAGATTTGAAATCTCAAGATTTTCTTGATCAACGAAACTCTTAACCTGTTCCAATAGCGTCATACTTGAAACTCCCTTATATTTCTCGTCAGTATCAGGAAAAAGTTCTCCAATGTCTCCTTTGCCGATTGCACCTAAAAGTGCATCACAAATTGCATGAATCAAAACATCTGCATCAGAATGGCCTAAAAGTCCCTTCTTAAAAGGAATCTCAAGTCCTCCTAAAACTAATTTTCTTCCCTCAACTAATCGATGAAGATCGTATCCAATTCCAATTCTCTCTATCATGCTTTTCCTTTTTCTCTTACTAAGAACTCAGCTAATTTAAAATCCTCAGGAGTCGTAATCTTAATATTTTGATAATCCCCCTGAACAACTTTTACTTTAATACCCATTTGCTCAACAAGGCTAGAATCATCAGTTGGCTTCTTTTGATCAATATTTTCATATGCTTTCAAAAGAACATCTTTTTTAAAAACTTGTGGCGTTTGAACATTCCAAAGCTTTGCTCGATCTAACGTTTCAGCAACTGTCATGCTTTCAAGATCTACTATTTTTATTGTTGGCTTAACAGGAACAGCTGCAATCGCGGCTAAATTTTCTTCAGCTTCTTTTATGCACCTTTCTATTAAATCAATCGAAACAAAAGGACGCGCCCCATCATGAACAACAACAATATCTGTATCTTCATCTAATTTCTGCAAACCCTTCTTAACAGAATCACATCTTTCTTTTCCGCCAGGAATAACGCATTTTATTTTCTTAAATCCATGATCACTAATCATTACCTTAAAACTTTCGACTTTATCAGGATGTCCAACAATAATGACGCTATCAATCAAAGAACATTTTTCAAATACTTCAAGCGAATATGCAAGAATCGATTTTCCCTCTAACAAAACTAACGGCTTTAATAACGCATTCTTTAACCTAAGTCCAGATCCAGCTGATGGAATAATCGCTTGTATTTTCATAGTTTTACTAAATAAGCTTGGCAAAGATCATGCGTCCAGCTTGTGTTTGAAGAGCAGAAGTAACTTCTACCTTTATTTCTTTACCAACTTTGTCTCGTGCATCTGCTACAACAATCATGGTTCCGTCATCCATATACCCAACAGCTTGATTAGATTCCGTTCCTTCTTTTACCAGTTTTACCAATAGCTGATCAGAAGGAAAAACAATAGGTTTAACAGCATTAACAAGCTCGTTAACATTTAGAATTCGAATTCCTTGAATTCCGGCATTACGATTTAAATTAAAATCTGTAGTACAAATTTTTGCTTCAATGCGTTTTGCTAAATGCAAAAGCTTGTCATCGACCTCTGCAACATCAGGAATGTCATCCTCGTGCACTTTAATATCAATATCCGGATCTTTCTGCATAAGACTCAGGATTTCCATGCCACGTCTTCCTCGCTCTCGCTTTAATCCATCTTTTAAATCTGCAAGATTCTGAAGTTCTTTTAAAACAAAACGCGGAACAACTAAACGTGCTTGAAAAAAGTCTGTCTTAGAAATATCAACAATACGTCCATCTATGATGGCGCTCGTATCTAAAATAACAACATTCTCATAAAAGGTTTCTTTTCGAAATCGCACATAAGGAATGATGAGATTAAATTCATCTTTACCTCGAAGAGCCATAGAAACTCCAAGATAAGAAAAAACAATTGTCAAAACAACACGAAAAATTGAAATCGAATAAATGCTCAAAGGAAGTAACGCTAAAATATCTGTAATCAACTTTGCAATGATCATACCTAAAACAAGGCCAAAGACCATACTCGACAATCCTCGAAGAGAAACTCGATACATCTTACTTTCGAGAATAATCAAAACAAGTCCAAAACCAATACCTCCAAATAAACCAATTAAAACATTTCCGTTAATTTCCCCAATCTGGTAACCAACAACTGCACTCAAAAGAACAAAGAATATTCGTATAATAAGCAATGTCATGTCAACTCCTTTTACATAATAGATAATAACTAATGTTTATAAATAACTCAAAGCCTCTTTTGCCGTTTCAACCCCAATTAAATCAAGACCATAAGATTTAAGCTGTTTTTGATTCTTTAAATTATTTTTTGGTAAAATACATCTTTTAAATCCAAGCTTATGAGCTTCGTTAACTCGCAAAGCAACCTGGCTAACACTTCGGACTTCAGAAGAAAGACCGACTTCACCAATCACAACGAGATCAGATGAAATTTTCTTATCTAAAAGCGCTGAAGCAACAGCTAAACAAACACCTAAATCTGCGGCTGGATCCATTACCCGAACACCTCCAACAACATTTAAAAATATATCCTTATCTTGTAGAGACAATCCATTCTTTTTTTCTAAAACAGCTGCAAGTAACGCTAATCGATTTGAATCAAAGCCCTGTGTTTTTTGTCGAGAAATTCCAAAATTAGCTCGACAAACCAACCCTTGAATTTCAACTAAAAAAGGTCTTGTGCCCTCTAAAATCGGAACAACAACTGACCCCGACGAACCTAAAGCGCGTTCAGATAAAAATATTTCTGATGGATTTCTAACTTCTTGCAACCCTTCAGCCGTCATTTCAAAAACACCCAATTCATTCGTTGAGCCAAATCGATTCTTTGTTGTACGCAAAACACGATAGCTTGAATAACGTTCACCTTCAAAATATAAAACCGTATCTACTAAATGTTCTAAGACTCTCGGACCCGCCAAAGCTCCATCTTTTGTTACATGCCCAATCAAAATAACTGCAATCGATTTTGTTTTCGCAAGCTGAGTTAAAAGTGACGCACATTCGCGAACTTGGCTAACGCTTCCTGGACTTGAAGAAAAATCTTTTTTATAAACCACTTGAATTGAATCCACAACAACAACATCTGGCTTTAGTTCATTAATCTGATCTAGAATCAAATCAAGATCAATTTGATTTACCATGTAAAGTTTTGCTTTTTCTTGCTCAACCAGCCGATCTGCCCTCATTTTTGTTTGCTTAACAGATTCTTCTCCACTAACATAAAAAACTTTTTGACCTTTTGTGCTCAAAAGACACGCAACCTGAAGCGCAAGCGTAGATTTTCCAATTCCAGGATCTCCTCCAAGAAGAACAACAGAGCCCGGAACAACTCCGCCACCTAAGACACGATCAAATTCCTGATTCGTAGTTTTAAAACGATTTTCACTTTTCGCAATTACATCGCTAAGCAAAACTGGACTTTGCTTTGAAAACATTTCATCCCTTGGTGTTTCAACAGGATTAACACGTTCTTCGACAAATGAATTCCAGCTATGACAACTTGGACACTTTCCAAGCCACCCAGATGATTGAGCGCCACATTCTTGGCAAACATATAGTGTTTTTGTTTTCATAATATTAAAATTTAATATTTTTCTGTATTGTTAACATATCCGATTCTTTATCTCCAAGAGATCCGGGGTCAGTACGCATTAAATATTTAAACTGAGTCTCACTTTCCCCTTTTTCTCCTTTTTCTTTCCGAATAGTCCATTCTCTCTGAACATCTGTTTCCCGAATTAAAGGAGCAACTTTAAGTCTTGCAATTTGCTGTTCAAAACCATCAAATCCTTTTGAAAGATCAACAACTCCTTCGACATTAGCGCTTACACCACCTTCTTCAGTGATGCTCGTTTGCGTTAAATTAAAAGTCGGATACATTCCCTGAAAATTTAAGACAATATTATCATATTCAAAATCTTCAATTTGTCCCCCATAAGAATTTAAACTTCCTTTAATCTCCGGATCTCTTGAAAGCCCCTCAACTTGAATTTTTCCTGAAACCCCACCCTTCAAGAATAAATTATGTTCTGGATTAACCCAAGACAAAAAGTCAACTAACGAAACATCCAAAAAAATAAGCGAGAAATTAATTGCATATGGCTTAAGCAAAGATAAATATCCTCGAGCAGTCAATCCTTTTAAAAATATTGGATCAAGAAAGAATTTATCATCTCTAAACTCAAATGTTCCTAAAGATGCGTATTCCTTATTGCCCGTGTTTGGATCTTGCATATCCATGCCAATTGCACCACGAATAAAAGAATCTTTATTTTTACGCTTAACAACTTTTGCTGTTCCACTTAAAGATGTAGATATATCAAAAACAAGCGTTTTTAAATCATAAGCTGCAATATCAAAATCAATTGCATCATCGCTGACACCAATGCTTTTAAAGAAAATAAGGCCGTTATCAGGAATGTTAACCTCTAAATTTAATTCCTTACTTAACAAATCTACATTTCCTCGAAAAGTAAAATCTGCACAAGCAGTTTTTGCCAATAAAAGCAAACTTACAATAACAAAAATAAAAGTTCTTAACATTTATTCAAAAGTCAATTCTTGATTTTTACGCTTAGCTTTAATAACGCTTCCTTCTTTAAAACGACCAGAAATAATGTGCTCCGCTAAAGGATCTTCTAAAAATCGCTGAATTGTCCTCTTAAGCGGTCGCGCACCAAAAGCTGGATCAAATCCTTTTTCAATCAGAAACTCAACAGCATCTTTTGAAAGTTCAATATGAATATCTTTTTCTTTAAGCCTTTTCACAACTTCATCAACTTCTAAGTTAACAATATGAACAAGATCTTCTCTTGTTAAAGATTGAAAAACAATAATATCATCAAGTCGATTTAAAAACTCTGGCTTAAATGTTTTCTTAATTTCATCTAAAAGACGTGTCTTCATATCTTGATACGTTACTTCTGTATCTTGAGAAGCAAATCCTAGAGAACCTTTTTGGCGCAAGATTTCAGCACCAACATTTGATGTCATAATAATAATAGTATTTCGAAAATCAATACGCCTTCCTAAGCTATCCGTTAGACGTCCGTCTTCTAAAACCTGAAGAAGAAGATTAAAAACATCTTGATGTGCTTTTTCGATCTCATCTAAGAGCACAACAGCATAAGGTCTACGTCTTACCTTTTCTGTAAGCTGTCCACCTTCTTCATACCCAACATATCCTGGAGGGGCGCCAATTAAACGAGAAACATTAAACTTATCCATATACTCCGACATATCAATTTGAATAATTGAATTTTCATCTCCAAACATAGACTCAGAAAGCACTTGTGCAAGCAATGTCTTTCCAACACCCGTTGGACCTAAAAACATGAACGATCCAATTGGACGTGCAGGATCTTTAATTCCTGCACGAGAACGACGTACGGCACGAGCAATCGCACTAATAGCTTCTTTTTGGCCAATAACTGTCCCCGACAAGCTTTCCTCAAGCTTAAGAAGTTTTTCAGTTTCTTTTTGTTCCAATCGAATCAAAGGAATCTTTGTCCACTGTGCAATAACTTTAGCAATGTCTTCTTCAGTAATCGTTGGCGTTACACTGTCTCGATGCTGCATCCATTCCTTACGCATAACATCAAGTTTTTCTCTTGCTTCACGCTCCTGATCGCGCATCTGAGCTGCTTTCTCAAAGTCTTGACTTTTAATAAATGCTTCTTTTTCTTGCTTTAGATGTTCAATTTGTTCTTCAGACTTTTTAATATCTTTAGGAACAATCATCATGTCTAAACTTGCACGAGCACCCGTTTCATCTAAAAGATCAACAGCCTTATCTGGTAAAAAACGTCCAGATACATATCGATCAGAAAGCTTAGCTGCTGCCTCAATAGCTTCGGGTGAATATTTAACTCTGTGATGAGCTTCATACCTATCTTGAAGCCCTCGTAGGATCTGAATTGTTTCATCCACAGATGGCGGCTCAACCATAATCGTCTGAAATCGTCTTTCTAAAGCCGCATCTTTCTCAATATTCTTTCGATATTCATCAATCGTTGTTGCCCCGACACACTGAATCTCTCCTCGAGCCAATGCAGGCTTTAGAATATTTGCTGCATCAATTGCGCCTTCCGCAGCTCCAGCACCTACAAGAGTATGAATTTCATCAATAAATAAAATAATTTTCTTAGATCTCTTGATTTCATCCATAATCGCTTTGATGCGCTCTTCGAATTGTCCGCGATACTTTGTACCCGCAATCATCATCGCAAGATCAAGAACAATGATGTTTTTATCTCTTAAATTCTCTGGAATATCTCCTTCAACAATTAGCTGAGCAAGACCTTCAACAATAGCTGTTTTTCCAACCCCAGCTTCACCTATCAAAACAGGATTATTTTTATTTCTACGTGTTAAAATTTGAATAATACGCTCAATCTCCATTTCTCGACCAATCACAGGATCAAGCTTGCCTTCCTTGGCAAGTTTATTCAAATTTCTTCCATAAGCATCAATCGCTGGCGTCTTTCCTTTTTTTGTTTTCTCTTCTTCTGCGTTATAGCCTGGAATGCCAGAACCGAGAAGTTCCATAATTTCATTTCTCACTTTTTCCAAATCTACACCCATATTTAAAAACACACGATACGCAACGCCTTCCCCTTCTCGAATAAGACCAAGAAGAAGATGTTCTGTTCCAATATAATTATGTCCTAACGCCCTAGCTTCTTCAGCTGAAAGCTCCAAAGCTTTCTTAGATCGCGGTGTAAACGGAATATCACCCATGACTTGAGTTTGAGGACCAGGCTGAACAACTTTTTCAACTTCAATTCGGATTGACTCCAAATCAAGACCTAACTTTTGTAAAACAGCAGCAGCAACACCTTCTCCTTCTCGAACAAGACCAAGAAGCAAATGTTCTGTGCCAATATAATCATGATTAAATCGTTTAGCTTCTTCTTTAGCTAAAACAATAACTTTTCGTGCACGTTCTGTAAATCTATTAAACATATACATCCTCCTCGATAATAAAAAAATAATGTTAAATCAATTTTCCTATAATTTCTCTAATTTTTGCCGGATAAGCTCGGCTCGCTTTGTATCACGCTCGGAAGCACCTAATTTCTTCCCTTCGATCTTTTGAAGATGAGCAGGCTGAATCATAATAAATAATTCATTAATCGATTGCGTGCTAACATCTTTAACAATTCCTAAATCAATACCAAGACGAACCATCGATAAAAGATCAACAGTTTCTTGACTAGAAATAATATGCGCATTCTTTAAAATTCCTAAAGAACGACAAATCTTGTCTTCCAAGATTGCTTTATTTTGAACCAGCAGCGCCTGACGAGCCTGCTCTTCCTGCTCAACGATCTGCTTTACAAGACCATTAATATTTTGCAAAATATCTTCTTCACTGTGACCTAAAGAAACTTGGTTAGAAATCTGAAAAAAGTTTCCAATCGCCTGTGTTCCTTCTCCATAGAATCCACGCGATGCAAAGCTTAATTTTGCAATCGCTTCCAAAACTTTATTGATTTGCTTTGTCATAACAAGCGCTGGCAAATGCAACATCACAGATCCACGAATTCCTGTACCAGTATTCGTAGGACAAGCTGTAAGATATCCCCAATCTTTTCGAAAAGCATAACAAATCTTTTCAGATAGAAAATCATCAATCATACTAATAATTTTCCAAGTCTCAAATAAATTAAATCCAGACTGCATAACCTGAATACGTAAATGATCTTCCTCGTTAATCATAATCGATAGAATTTCTTCTTCAGAAACAACAATCGCTTTTCCTTCTCCCGATGCAGCATGATCATGACTCATCAAATGTCTTTCAATAAGAAACTGACGATCTAAATTATCCATTTCATTAATTTTAAGTAAAACAGTATTCTTAAAATATTCATTAGAATGAATCGCCTGTTCAATAACACTAAAAACTTCAGCCAAATCTTTGCGATTCGCCCGTGCAGGAAATGGAATTTTATCCAAATTACGTGCTAAACGAACCCTAGAAGACATAACAATGTGCGATTGTGGACCAGTTCCTTTAAGCCATTCACCAGTTTGATGGATAAGATCTTCTAAATTCATGCATCCTCCTGCGTATTTTCAGAAGATCGTATTTGATCACGCAATATAGCTGCTTGCTCAAAATCTTCTGCTAAAATAGATTGCTGCAATTTATTTTTTAAAATCTGAAGAGAATTTTCTTCAGGCAAAGAATCCTGATCTTGAACTTCAGCCTCAGTCTTTTCTCTAAGCTGAATCGGCGTTTTTCCTAAATGATGATTTGATCCATGAATCTTCTTTAAAAGCGTAGACAAATGTTTACGAAAAGAAGAATAGCATTCACTGCATCCAAGACGTCCAAACTTTCTAAAATCATCATAGCTTAATGAACAATTCGGACATTGAAGTTTTACTTTTTCTTCAGCTTTAATCTGCTTACCAAAATCAGATAATCCAGCCAAAAGATCAGCAAGACCAAACTGCTGCTCCATCTGAACACTGCGCTCTTTAGCGCAATCTTCACAAATATGCATCTCCGTCATCTGACCATCAATAATCTCTGTCAAATGAACTGTCGCTTTTTTCTTTCCGCAAGAATCGCACTGCATAAATCCTCCTCAAAATAAATTTTAATATTTCGCGCCATCTTTAGTTGTAATCAATCTAAAAAGCTTAATGAGTTTTAGTGTTGTCTTTCCTGGTTTTCCAGATCCAATAACACGTCCATCAACTTTAACAACTGGAATAATTTCAGCAGCTGTTCCAGTTAAAAAACATTCATCAGATATATATACTTCATGACGCGTCATGAGTCGCTCATACGTCTTTATTTTACTTTTCTTTGCAAGAGCAATAACAGCATCACGCGTAATACCGCAAAGCCGTGCATTTGGTGGAGTTAAAAGCTCACCATTTTTTAAGATAAAAATATTATCTCCTGTGCACTCTGCCACATACCCTTGAGAATCAAGCATTAAAGCTTCCATATATCCAGAATTTGTTGCCTCAATCTTTGCAAAAATATTATTTAAATAATTTAAAGATTTCAGCTGTGGATTCAACGCTTCATTCAAATTTCTTACCGTCGGAACAGTAATGATATCTAATCCGTTTTGATAAAGCTCTTTTGGGTAAAGAGTAATTTTATCTGTAATAATAACAACCGTCGTATTACCTCTGCACTTTCTAGGATCTAATCCTAAATCTCCTTCACCCCGGCTAACAATAAGACGGATATAGGCATCAGAAAGCTTGTTAGCTTTCAGCGTCTTAACAATGGCATCAATCATCTGCTTTTGAGTCAGAGGAATCTTAAGCATCATGCTATGCGCTGTTTCATAAAGTCTTTCAACATGCTCTTTAAGTTTAAACACATTTCGTTTATACGAGCGGATCCCTTCAAATGCGCCATCTCCATAAAGATATCCGTGATCAAAAACAGATATTTTTGCATCTTTTTTTTCTACAAATTTTCCGTTTAAATAAATTTTCATATACTCCCCTTTTTTAAAAAAATACTATTTAAGTCCCTATCTTTCCATCTTGAATATAAACAATTCTCTTTGCTTGTTTGGCAATTTCCTTGTCATGCGTAACCATAACGATTGTTTGATTAGAATCTTTATTCAACTTTGATAAAAGCTCTATAATTTTTTCTCCAGACTTTGAATCTAAATTTCCTGTTGGTTCATCACACAAGACAATCTTTGGACTATTCATCAAACAACGCGCAACAGCAACTCTCTGCTGTTCGCCTCCAGAAAGCTGAGAAGGCTTATGTTTTTCGCGATGCGCAAGCCCAACTTTTTCTAAAAGCTCTCGCCCTCTTTGCTCTGTATTGTTTTTATTAACAAACTCATCGCTAATGAATCCTGGCAAAATAACATTTTCAAGTGCTGTAAATTCAGGCAAAAGATGATAAAACTGAAAAACAAATCCTATATCCGCATTACGCAATGACGAAAGCTTAACGTCATTAAGCTTATAAATATTTTCTTCGAGAAATAAAATGTCGCCTTTATCTGGCTTATCCAATCCACCAAGAATATGCAGCAGTGTTGATTTTCCAGCACCAGAAGGCCCAACAAGAGCAACAAACTCATTTTCCTCAATCGTCAAATTGATATCTTGCAAAACTTCAACAGGATGACCAACATCATAATAAGTTTTATAAATATTATTGGCTTTAATCATTTTTATTCGTAACGTAACGCCTCCACAGGCTCTAAAGCGCCTGCTTTCTTTGCTGGATAAATTGTTGCACAATAGCTAATCAAGAGTGCCGCGCCAATAATTGTCAAAAGATCTCCAAGTTTTAATAAAACTGGCAATCGATCAATGTAATAAATATCTTGTGGTAACTTAATAAACTGATATTTTTTTAAAAGCAAACTTAAGGATATTCCACCAAAAAGTCCACACGCTGTTCCAATGATGCCGATCGCCATACCCTTCATAACAAAAATACGTTCAATCGATTTTCTTGGCACGCCAATCGCACGTAAAATACCAATATCTTTAATTTTGCTTGTCACCGTTACAATCAAAGTGCTAACAATGTTAAAAGAAGCCACCAAAACAATTAATGCCAAAATAATAAACATCGCAAACTTCTCAAGCTTTAAAGCTGCAAAAAAGTTTCGATTTGAATCAATCCACGTTTTAACCAAGAAACTATAACCAATTGTTTTATAAATTTTTAACTTTATTTCTGGAGCTTGATAAATATCATCAAGCTTTAAAGCAATTCCACTTACCATATTATCTGCAAATCCAAAGATTTTCTGTGCTTGATTAAGGCTCATTAAGACCAAGCTCATATCATAATCATACATCCCTGAACTAAAAATACCCTTAATTACAAGTTCATGCCGCCAACCTTTTCCTGCTCGCCCAGCAACTGGAGCAATCACTACAATTGGATCATCAACCTTTTTACCAAGATAAGCCGCTAGCTCGCTTCCAATAATAATTGAATTCCCAGCTAGATCTTTAATGTCACCTTCAACAAGATATTCTTTAATTTTTGTAACATCGCCAGCTGTATTAGGATCCGTGCCACGTGCCATAACGCTCATAACCTGATTATCATACTCTAAAAAAAGAGGTCCCTGAACATACGAGGTTACAGCAGAAACACCTTCTATCGCCTTAACTTCTTTCTCAACTTTTTGTGGATTCGTAATGCCTATCTCTTTTTCAATAACAATATGAGCATTCGTTCCAACAATTTTTTCTCTCAAATCATTATCAAAACCTGTCATAACAGCAATAACAATGATTAAAGCTGTAACACCAATCGCAACACCAGCAATAGCAACAAAATTAATTAGTGATAAAAACGGCTCTTTTTTAGCAGATAGATAACGTGATGTTATCCAACTCTCATAATTCATCACTATCCTTGTCTTTTTTAGCCTGCGGCTTTAAAAGCGGAAATAAAATAACATCTCGAATCGATGGTGCATCTGTTAAAAGCATCACAAGTCGATCAATTCCAATACCTAAACCTCCTGCCGGTGGCATACCATATTCTAATGCAGTTAAGAAATCTTCATCAACATTACGAAGACCCGTTTCCGTATCATCTTTCAAGTCTTCAATTAAGCGTTGACGCTGTTCTGTCGGATCATTAAGCTCTGAATAAGCATTACCTATCTCCATGCCAGCAACAAAACATTCAAAACGCTGTGCTACTGTTGGATCATCATCCTTTGCTTTTGCTAAAGGAGATAAAAATGTAAAATAATCTACTAAAAATATTGGATTCATCGTCGATTCTTCGTCTAAAAGATCTTCAACAATTTTCATAACAGCTGAACGCGTCAACGTATCAACAGCAGCTACTTTTCTTTTCACCTTAACTTTTTCAAGCATAGCTTTTGCATCATCTGTTGAATTAATATCAAACATATCTTTTACAATCTTTGTGAAAGAACGTCTTTCCCACGGTGGTGTAAAATCAATTTCTTTTCCTTGATACATAACCTTATAACTTCCATGCAATTCCTTAGCCAATGAACTTACCAAATCTTCTGTAAGCTTCATCATGTCATTATAATCAGCATATGCTTCATAGACTTCCATCATTGTAAATTCTGGGTTATGTCGCGTCGATATACCTTCATTTCTGAAATTACGATTCATTTCATAAACTTTTTCAAGTCCACCAACCAAAAGTCTTTTAAGATAAAGCTCTGGCGCGATACGCAAGAAAACATCCATATTGTATGTATTGTGCAAGCTTTTAAAAGGTCGTCCACGTGCACCGCCAGCCATTGGCTGCAGCATCGGGGTTTCTACTTCTAAAAATTCTTTTTTGTCTAAAAATGTTCTAATCATTGAAATTATTTTACTTCTCTTAACAAATAAATCCTTAACTTCACCATTTGCAATTAAGTCCACATAGCGTTGGCGATATCGAGTTTCAACATCCTTTAAGCCATGCCATTTCTCAGGAAGACACATTAAAGATTTTGATAAAATCGTAATCTCAAAAACACGAATACTTTCTTGTTCCGTTTTTGTCTTAAATAGCTGACCCTTAACACCAATAATATCGCCAATATCCAAATGATGCGCAATATCAAAAAGCTCTTCACCAACATTATTTAATTTTATAAAAAGCTGTATCTTACCGCTTACGTCAATAAGGTCCATAAAAATAACTTTACCGTGTGTTCGACTTGCCATGATTCGCCCTGCAACAATAACTTCTTTTTCTTCTTCGAAATTACCTAGAATATCTAAAACGCTTGCTGTGCGAATAAATTTTCCACCATAAGGCTTTAAACCTTTTGATTTAAGATTCAATAACTTTTCAACACGAATTCGTTTAATTTCTTCAATTTCCACAAGATTCTCCTACTATAAGTATTAATATTAAATATTTAGATATTTATTATATAGAAAAGCATAAAGACTGTCAACGAAAAGCGCCTGGCTTAAGCCAGGCGCAAATATTCCTAATTACTACAAAATAAAAAGGTTACAGGGTTCCCAAACAATCATATTTTCTGTAAAAACTAAATTCTCACTAAAAATATCTACGGATGCTAGTCATTACTTTTCCAGCGATCGTAGTTTCTGCTGTAAAAGGAATTGGTTGATATTTTGGGTTAGCTGGAACAAGAAAATAATGCACTCCGATCTTGCTTAAACGCTTAACCGTAGCCTCTTCGCCTATTAAGGCGACCACAATTTCACCAACTTGAGCAACTGTTTGTCGTCGAACCATCACAAGATCGTTCGGCATGATACCAGCCTCAACCATACTATCCCCTTTAACGCGCAAAGCAAAGATATCAGAATCTGAGAAATAAATATCATCCAAGTCCACATATCCTTCGATATCTTCAACAGCCAAAGATGGAATGCCTGCGGCAACAGCCCCTAAAATAGGAACACGGAAAGCATCCTTAACCAATTCGATAGCTCGTGCTTTTCCCTCATTAACCCGAATATAACCTTTTTCAACAAGAGCTTTAAGATAATCTCTCACAGTTCCTGTAGAAGAAAATCCAAATTCTTTAGCAATCTCTCGAATTGTTGGTGGAATTTGTTCATTTTTAATTTGATTAAAAATGAACCGCAAAACATTTTTTTGTTTACCTGTTAAGTTTTTAACCATGGACTGATATTACCACACACTTGTGTGGTTGTCAAGAAGTGAGGATACGGCTTAAAATAGCATCAGCCTGCTTGGCTGCAGCAACATTAACTCTTGGAGATAATGGCGAGGCGTCTTGACTGTCGGTTTTAAGGTCGCCCACAAGAACAAAATTATCTTTAATATATTTCGTTTTAATTTCATCAGCTTGACCAATACCAGATATTCCAGATGCGCAAACAACAAATTTATTTGTTTTTAAGAAATGTTCAACAAAAATACTTTTATATTCAGCCTTATCAAGGGCCTCAACAACAATATCACAATCAACAAATAAATTCTCAATACTATTCTTATCAATTTTCTTAGAAGAAATTTCTAAGTCAATATCTGGGTTAATACGTTTTAAATTTTCTTCTAAAACTTCTACCTTCTTTTTTCCTACCTGATCATAAAAATAAAATTGTCGATTTAAATTCGACCATTCAATATTGTCAAAATCAATAATTGAAAAATGCTTAAATCCAACACGAACTAAATTAAAAGCACAATTTGATCCAAGTCCACCTGCACCTGCAACACCAATCCTTACCGATTGAATTTTCTTAAATTTCTGCTCTCCAAAAACTTTTAAAAGAGATTGCTCAAAATCATTCACTCTAAATCGCCATCCAATCTTTTAAAACTGGTTGATACCCCTTTTTTTCTAAAAACTCAATCATCTCGCCAACATCGCGTTTATCTGATATTTCAAATTGAGCTGTTATGTTATTTTCATCCTCAATAGCTGTATGTCCACCCACTTGCGTTGTTGATCCTGCTGACATGCGCGTAATTCCAAGAGGTAGCATATTCTCTCGAAATTCTGAAGATTCTCTCGTCGACAATGTAACGCCAAGTCTTGGTAAGAAAATACGAAATGCTAAAATCATTTGAACAATTTCTTTATCTTGCACAATGCATTTTGGCTTAAAATCCCCTTGTGCTGGACGAAGTCGTGGAAGAGAAATGCTTATTTCTGCATCAAAGAATTTATTTTGCAAATACTGGGCATGAAGTCCAAGCAAAAAACTTTCTTTTTGCCAATTGCTAAGGCCTAATAAAACGCCAATATTAACTGTTCGCATTTTTTCAGCCAATGCTCTCTCTGGTGCATCTAAACGAAATAAATAATCAGCCTTAGGACCTGCAAGATGAACAGAACCATAAACATCTTTGTCATAAACTTCCTGATAAATCGTTAAGCCATCGACACCACAAGCAACAAACTCTCGATACTCATCTTGTGTTAGTGTATAAATTTCCAATGAAATAGAAGAAAAATATTTTTTTAAAATCTCAACACACTGCTTAATATATTTTACAGGGCTTTTCGTTCGCGAGCTTCCTGTCAAAAGAAGAATATGCTTTAATCCTGTTTTTGAAATAAATTTCGCTTCTCTATCCACCTCATCAAAACTTAATTTTTTTCTTTGAATCTTATTCGTTCGATTAAATCCACAATACACACATTCATTTTCACAAAAATTTGAAACATACATTGGCGTATACAACTGTATTATTTTTCCAAAATATTGACAGGTAAGACCGTGAGCGCGTCTTGCCATCTGCTCTAAAAAAGGTTCTGCACTCGATGACAAAAGAGACAAAAATTGATCTGAAGATACGTTGTTTGAATCAATTGCTTTTTGAATCATTGAAGGACGAACAGAAGCAAAAAACTTTTGAATATCAAAATTCTCATAATTCTTTAAGATATCATTAAAACTCATATTTATGCTTTCTGAGCCTCTCGCAAGAAACCTGTCAAAGGCGACGACGCATCTGCCTTTTTTATTACTGGACCCAATCCTGAAAGATATGCAAGACGTCCAGCTTCAACGGCCAGCTTAAATGCTCTTGCCATTGAAACCGGATCTTTAGCAACAGCAACCGCTGTATTAACCAAAACAGCGTCGCACCCAAGCTCCATGCATTCCGCAGCCTGCGCAGGACTTCCAATTCCGGCATCAACAATAACAGGAACTTCTATTTCATTAATCAAAATACGCACAAGCTCTTTTGTCTTTAGCCCTCGATTGCTTCCGATCGGAGCTCCTAAAGGCATTATAGCTTTAGCCCCTGAATCAACTAAACGTTTTGCCGCCATTAAATCTGGACTCATGTACGGTAAGACGACAAAACCTTCTTTTGTTAGGATTTCTGTAGCCTTGATTGTTTCCATGTTATCAGGCAATAAATATTTATTATCTGAGATCACTTCGATCTTTATCCAGCTTCCGCACCCAGAAGATTTTGCAAGACGAGCAATACGCACCGCCTCTTCAGCATTGCGTGCACCAGAAGTGTTTGGCATCAATAAACAACTTTTTGGAATATAATCTAAAATATTTTCATCATCTGAATCCTGATCAACACGACGAAGAGCAACAGTAACAACATGTGCGTCACAAGAAATCAAAACGTCTTTGACTATTCTTTTGCTTGGAAATTTTCCCGTTCCAATAAACAAACGGCTTTTAAGATTCTGATCGTCAATTCTTAAAATATCACTCATCACTATCCTCCTCCAACAAAACTTATAATTTCAATAATATCTTCTTGTTTCACACTAAAAGAAGAAAGTTTTTCTCTGTCAACAATCACTGCATTATGCTCCACAACAACTTTATTTTTATTTAACCCTTTTCTCTCCAAAAGCTCTAATAGTGTTGAATCAGAATCAACATCTTCCTCTTTTCCGTTAATACGAATTTTCATCACAATCCTCTTTTAATAATTCTTTCCTTAAATGCTTTTGTGCTTTGCACAACATCATCCGCCGCTGCAATCGCACGAATAACAGCAATGTTGCTCGCTCCTTTTTCTAGAAGAACATCAACATTTTCTAAATTAATTCCGCCGATAAAGATTACAGGTTTTTGAGCAATATCTAAAATATTTTCAACATCATCAAACCCGATACAATAATCTTTTGTTTTTGTATGAAAAATTGGACCAAAAGCTACATAATCACAATCTATTTCTTGCGCATCTTGAAATTGCTCAATGCAATGCGTTGAAACACCAATTATTTTCTCTCTCCCAAGAATAGCTCGCACATTATCAATTGGATATTTTTTTAAATCTTCTTGCCCCAAATGAACTCCATCAGCGTTAATCTCTTTTGCTAAAAAAGGATCATCATTGACAATAAAAACAATATTATTTTCTCGACAAAGAATCAACAATTCTTTTCCAATTACAACAAGATCATCTTTACTCTTATCTTTTTCTCGCAATTGCACAATGTCAACACCACCTAAAATTGCATCTCTAGCAACATCTAGCGTCTTCTTAGGGCTACTATATTCTTCGCCAGTAACAAAATATAAACTGTAATCTTTAATTTTTTTCATAATAAAATTTATAAGGTTGATAAAAAGAAAAATCCACCTCTGATCTGAAGTGGAAAATAAAATTCTTTTTCTCCCTACGCTGGCATTATCCAGATCAGGTAACACTTACTTTCTAAGAAGTAAGATAACGGGTCTTCTGCCTACATCGCAGCGTTCTCAGAGCGTTACGCGCACTCCCCGGATTTGTATTCTTGATTAGACCACGCAAGGTCTTTTTTGTCAATAAAATTTACATAATCTGAGACACTCTTTGCTTTAAAGAGCGTCTCAAGAAATAATTTCTAATATTTATCTACTCTTGGATATTTTTTTGAATTCTATCTTGTTTTCGTTGTTCCCGAGAATCCAATTGCTTTTATTTTTTGTCTGTCGAAGCATCTAATTTTCTTTGCTTTTTCTTCTGAGTCGCACTAACTTTATTCTGCTTCTTTTGACGAACAGTGTCTAACTTTTCTTGTTTCCTGTCTTGAGAAGTCTGAAGCTTTTCTTGACGCCCCTGTCTTACTTCTGCCTTTTTATGATCTTTAGCCTCATCGTTATCAAGTTTCTTTTGCGTCATCATATCTTTATTTTCTTGTCGCTTTCTTTGGCGAGCTTCTTTTTTACTTTGCTTTTTTTCACGACGCATTTCTTTTTTAGATTGCTTTTTCTCTGTTACAGCACCTAGCTTATCTTGATTTTTCTTCTGAGTTGCGCTAACCTTATTCTGCTTTTTTTGACGAACAATGTCTAGATTTTCTTGTTTCCTGTCTTGAATAACCTGAAGATTTTCTTGATGCCCCTGCCTTACTTCTGCCCTTTTATGATCTATAGCCTCATCTTTATCAAGTTTCTTTTGCGTCATCATATCTTTATTTTCTTGTCGCTTTTTTTGACGAACTTCTTTTTTACTTTGCTTTTTTTCCTGACGAACTTCCTTTTTATTTTGCTTCTCTTGTCCCCTCGCATCTAATCTTTGAAAATCATTTCCTTTTTGCCCTTGAACACTTCTTTGCGCAAAGACAGACGTTGATGTCAACGCACAAAATAGAATAACAACTAACCCAAGCAACATTTTTCTTTTCATCAAGATTTCCTTTCTTTAAAAAATAATTTATATTCCTACTATACAAATATTATTTTTATCAGCCAATCTTAAACAATGTTTCTCGTCGATAATAATCGTTTTATTCGCTTCAATGGCAAGACACGAAACTTTAACTTTAGCCATATTTTTAATCGTTCTTGGTCCAATCACAGGAACATCAAATCGTAAATCTTGCTTAGGCTTTCCCGTCTTGACAACAACAGCATTCTTTTGTGCAATCTTTCCTCCGCGCAAAATTGCTTTGTCTGTTCCTTCCATAGCTTCAATGGCCACAATTGCCTTATCCTTAACAACAACCGTTTGGCCAACATCTAATCCACCCATTTGCTTAGCAATACCTTTACCGAATTCAATATCTTCAAGCTCACCTCGAGAAGGACCTCTTTTTGTCAAGGTTCCCTTAGGAGCAATATAGTCCTTAAGAAGCGCTGTTGAATCTAAAAGCGTCATATCTCTTTTTTCAAGAGCATCAGCCACTGCAGAAAAAATTGTATCTGCCCTGTGATCTTTTAACGCTTCAAAGAGTTTTTGAAATTCTTCATCAACAGGAAGATTCTCATCAAAAAGATTCTTTTGGCTAACCTGTCCTGCCATTACAACTTCACCAACATTCTTAAGCTTAAAGAATTCAAAAAGTTTTTTAAGTTCTCCAGCACCAACCCAAGAAATCTCACTAACCAAAGGTATTAAGAAAAACGATGCGTCTCCTTTAATAGCAACACAAACAACACGACGTCCTTTTCGCTTCGCTTCCATGGCAAAAAGAAAAGGAAACTTTCCATTTCCTGCAATTAGCCCAATATCTTTTTGGCAATCATCACTCATCAGCCACAAAGTCCTCGCTTTGAATTCTCAACAAAGCTAATCAAATGCTGTATTTCCTCTCTTAGAGAAACTTGCTTCTTAATTTCTTCAATAGCGTGACCCTTTGTTAGATCAGAAAAGAACAACAATTTAAATGCATGTTTTAAAGCCCGCACGGTATCTAAAGAAAACTTGGCGCGTTTTAATCCAACAGAATTAAGTCCATAAACACGTGCAGGATGCCCATCGCATGTTGAAAATGGCGGAATATCCTGAACAACTTTTGAACATCCACCAATAATCGAAAGTTTTCCAAGTCGAACAAACTGATGAATCGCGGTTAGACCTCCAACAACTGCACCATCCTCGAGAGTAACATGACCAGCCAACGTGCCAACATTCGCAAGAGTACAATTGTCTCCTAAAATGCAATCATGAGCAACGTGAGAATAAGCCATCAAAAGATTATTATTACCAATCACCGTTTTCCCGCCTTCTCCTGTTCCGGGATTAACCGTAACATACTCACGAAAAATATTGTCTTCTCCAATTTCAAGATAAGTTTTTTCTTCTTTTTTATATTTTCTATCTTGAGGAATGCTTCCGATAACTACTCCTGAAAAAAGCTCACAATTTTTCCCGATAGTTGTATTGCCCTCAATAACGCAGCTCTGCCCAACCTTAACACCATCAGATAGACAAACACTTTGTCCAATAGATGCATACGGACCAACAATAACCGTATCAGCAATCTTTGCTTGAGGGTGAATAATAGCTGTTTTGTGTATTTCCATTATTTAATTATCCAAATAAGAAACATTCATAAAAGAAAAAGCAAGCTCTGCCTCAACGACAACCTTGCCGTTAACCTTGGCAACGCCCTTAACCTGAGCAATGCGAGATTTACATCGAATCACATCAACTTCAAATACAATCTGATCTCCAGGCTCAACAACTCTTCGAAATTTAACTTTATCAATAGCCATGAAAAGAGCTAGCTTATTTTTATTTTGAGGATCAGTCAAAACAGCAATCCCCCCAACCTGAGCCATAGCCTCAACCATTAAAACACCTGGCATAACAGGCTTCTCAGGAAAGTGACCCTGAAAAAATTCTTCATTCGCTGTAACATTCTTAATTGCAACTGCTCTTTTTCCAGGCTCAAGCTCACAAACGCGATCCACAAACAAAAATGGATAACGATGTGGCAAGATCTTTCTAATTTCACTGTTATCAAGAGCTTTTTTATTAGAAAAATCATAACCCGAAGGAACAAATCGCTCTTCATATTTCTTTTTCTGTTCAACAATCCGCTGTAAAAGCTGTCTATTTAGATTATGACCACTCTTAATTGCAACCACATGACCACAAATCGGCATTCCAAAAAGATATAAATCTCCAATAAAATCTAAAACTTTATGTCGAGCAAACTCTTGATCTGAACGAAGAACATTATCCTTAACTCCATCATCTCCAACAACAAGCGTATTCGTGTAATTTGCACCTTTTCCCAAACCTTTTTCTTGAAGAGCTTTTGCTTCACTTTCAAGACAAAAAGTTCTTGAAGATGCAACTTGTTGCTCAAAAGTTTCGCTATCAATCTTTTCATTAAAGAATTGAGAAGAAAGAGCTGGATGATCATAATCAAGAGTATAAGAAATTCTAAAATTTTCTGATGGCACAACAACAATAGACGCACCATTATCTCTAACCCAAACAGGTTCTTTAATTTCAAATATTTCTTTTATCGCATCCTGTTCAACAATGCCCGCAGTTTTCAATACTTTTAAAAACTCGATACAACTTCCATCTAAGCCCGGAAGCTCATCTCCATCAATCTCAATAATAATATTATCAATTTGCATGCCATAAAGCGCTGCCATCACATGTTCAACAGTATGAATAATAACATCACCTTTTCCAATAGACGTGCAACGCGGCATAGCCTTATCGTCAACGATTGAATTAAAGTTAGCTTCGATAACAGGTTTTTCTTTAAGATCAATTCGAACAAACTGAATACCCGTCTCTTCACCTGCCGGTTTAAACGTAAGATTTATCTTGTTACCGGTATGAAGACCAACACCTTCAATAGAAACTTCTTTTTTAATTGTTTTTTGTTTTAAACTCATGATTTGATATTTTTCTCTAAAATTATAATTCGTTTTTTAAGTTCATTAATAGTTTTGACATATCCAGGCAAACGCTGCAAAGCAGCATTTACTCTTTTAGCTTTATCGTGTGGCTTTGCAGGATAACCAGAAACAATAGTTTTTGGTGCAACAGATTTTGTAACACCTGCTTTTGCCGCAACAATGGCTCCCTCTCCAATTGTTAAATGCCCTGCAATGCCTGACTGACCAGCCAAAATAACTCTATCATTAATTATAGTGCTTCCTGAAATACCTGTCTGCGCAACAATAATACAATTTTGTCCAATTCTAACATTATGTGCAATCTGAACAAGATTATCAATTTTTGTTCCCTTGCCAATAAATGTTTTATCGAATCGCGCTCGATCAATCGTAACGTTAGATCCAATTTCAACATCATCCTCAATAACAACAGTTCCGACTTGAGGAATCTTTTCATGTGCTCCATCAACATCTGTAAATCCAAAACCATCAGATCCAACAACAGATCCAGAATGAACAATAACATTATTTCCAATAAATACTCGTTCGCGAATTGTTGCGTTAGGATAAACCAAGCATGCTTTTCCTATTTTAGTATCATAGCCAACAAAACATCCGCTATAAATAATGGTATCATCGCCAATTTCTACTTTACTCTGGATGACAGCATGCGGACCAATGCAAACATTTTTTCCCACAATAGCATCTTCAGCAATAACTGCAGTCGAATCAATACCTTTAACATGATGCGACAAATCACCAACAGCTAGAGCTGCAACTTTTGAAAAAGCAAGTGATGGATTCTTTGTTGAAATAAGATTCTTTGCAGAACAGCAAACACCCTCAGGCACGATCACTGCCGATGCTTCTGTTTTCTCAATTAAAGGAAAGTACTTTGGGTTAATAACAAAAGTGATTTGTCCAAATTGAGCTTCTTTGATGCCAGAAATTCCCGTAATGATTGTCGTTTCATCACCGTAAACTTTACCACCAATTAATTGTGCGATTTCTAAAAGAGTCGTTTGCATTAAAAAATCTTAAATTATTTCTTTTGATTAAGAATCTCTAGAACTTGATCAGTTAAATCAAATGATTTACCACCATAAATCAAAACACGATCATTTAAGATAATATCGTATTTTTCTTTTTCAGCATGACTTCGAACAACTTCTTCGATTTCAAGCAAAATTTCTCGAATCTTTTCATCTCGCTCTTTTCGTAAATCTGTCTGTTGTTCACGATCAAATTCGATAAGCTTATTTTTATTCTTAGAAATCTCTGTCTTTAACTTTTCTTTTTCGTCTTCTTTTAACAAAACAAGTTTACGTTCTGCTTCTTGAACTTTTTCAAGCTTCTTATTTCTTTCTTTCTGATAATCAACGCTCTTTTTTTCCAAATCTGAATCATACGAATTAGTCTTGTAGTATTGATCAAAAACTCGACTCAAATCAACATACCCAATCTTAAGTGCAGATTGTGCATAGCTTGCCGTTGTCAATAAAAGACCCAAAATAATTGCTAAAAATAAACTGATTCCTCTTTTCATAAAACCCTCCTTGTTCCTTAGATGTTAAAATGTTCGACTAATGCTAAAATAAAATTTACCTTCTCGATCCTCTTCGCCTTCTTCATCATTAAGAGGATATCCATAATCCAAATTAATCGGTCCTATTGGAGTTTTGATACGAAGACCTAAACCTGTGCCAGCTTTAAAATCTCCTGTTCCAAAATCTTCCATTTTCTTCCAAACATTACCAACATCAAAGAAAGTGGCCAACTTAATAAACTCAACAATCGGAATCGTATACTCAATGTTTCCAACTAAAAGAGCCTCGCCACCAATAGGATCACTTGTCGCTGAATCTAATGGGCCAACCTTGCGTTCATTATATCCACGAATTGTTCTTGATCCACCAGCAAAAAATCGTTCATAAATAGGAACTTCTTCTGAGTCATCATAAGCATCAGCAATTCCTGTGCGTAAACGAAATTCTAAAACATTTTCCCGGAAAAAAGGCATCAGATAGCTTGTCTTAGTTCTAAAACGATAAAAATCCTTATCTCCTCCTAAAACCCCACCTGCAAAATCAAGCGTTCCACCTAAGATTAAACCTTTTGTAGGAGCAAAAATATTATCGCGAGAATCATGTGTTAAGCTCACACTTAAAAGACTAACTGTATTTTCTCCTTTTTCTTTAGCTAGCTCGCTACTAACACCAGTGGCTAAATTATCAATCGTGATGTCTTCTAAGCGATACATTGTTCCTGCAGATAAATATTCCGTTATTTGTTTTCCAAAACGAATATCTCCACCAACACGTTTTTCATCATATGCATATCCTGTATCTGATTCTCGATCTGTTGATGTGCGATACAAATCAAACCCTCCAGATATTGGATAATCAAAAATCCAAGGCTCAGTAAAACTTAACCGAGCATTGTTACGAACTGATCCAGCCTCTGCTCGAATTAAAATATCTTGTCCACCACCAGTAAATGCTGGCCAATTTGTAAAATCAAAATTCTTCTGCTCTACTTCAACAAAACCAACAAGTTTATCAACGGTGCTATATCCACCACCAAAACTAAGACTTCCTGTTTTTGCTTCTTTAACCTGAACAATCAGATCTTTTTTATCTACATAAGACGTATCTTGAATGTCATAATCAATTTCTTCAAAATAACCTAAATTCTTCAATCGCTCTTTACTGCGTCTTAGCTTTGCTCCATCAAATGCATCGCCAGGCTTTAATCTTAGCTCTCTTCGAACAACAATATCTCGAGTTCGAGTGTTGCCCTGAATATTGATTTTATTAACATAAGCAATATCGCCCTCTTGAATATCAAGCTGAATATCGACGTTTCCCGTTTCAGGATCTGTTGAAATAGAATCTTGAATTTGCACAAAAATATATCCTTTATCAAAATATCCTGAATTTATGCTTGCAAGAGCTTGACTCATCTTTGTAGGCGTAAACGTTTCTCCTGGCTTTAAATCACCAATAGATTTAAAGATTTCCTTATCTGTCAAAACTTTATCATTACCCTCAACAGCAACCATTCCAACGAAATATTGCTTACCTTCATGAATCGCAATATTAATATTTAACTTTTCCTTTAAGGTTTCTTCGATTTCGTAGCTTACTTTAGTATCAAGAAATCCATGATCCGTATAATAAGCAACAATTCTCTCCATGTCCTCTTCTAAAACATCCTGCTTTAAATATCCAGAAGTAAACAAAGAATCTGCCCGTGTTTTTATGATACGAATAATATCTTTATATCGAAAAGCTTCATTTCCAGAAATATTAATCTTTTTAATCTTAACGCGCTTTCCTTCTTCAACAATATAATGAATCGAAACTTTGCTACTAGCATCATCAATGTCAACATCCACATCAACAACAACGTCAGTTAATCCCTTTTTCGCATACAACTCTTTAATAATTTCTTGATCTCTTTTAAAATTTTGACGATCAAAAAAACGCCCCTTCTTACTTTTAATTTTCAGTATCAAAGAGCGTGTACTATAATATTTCGTTTTTGAAAATGTAATTTTATCAATAATCGGCTTTTCATCCAAAACAACAAGAACCTTAACGCCCCCTTGATAATCTTCTTTTTCAATAACAACATCTGAGAAATATCCCGTATTGTATAAACGTTTAATATCATCCCCAATAATATTTGAAGAATACTGATCTCCAACACGAGTTTTAATTTTTGCTAAAATGCTTGTTGTACCAATCGTTTTATTTCCAGCAATCTCAATAGCTTTGATTATTGCTAATCCTTTTGAGACACTTTTATTCTTTTCTGCACTTAATTCAACAGATGGTGCTTCAGCCATATCGTATTGCGCAAAACAAGTCTGAATTGATGCTAGACTCACAAAACATACAACAAGCAAACAAAATATTTTTCTCATAAGTATCCTCTCCGTCTATTCGGTGCGGGTTGCTAAATTTTCAAATTTCATATACTCTTTAATAAACGTTGTCTTAACGGTTCCAACAGGTCCATTTCTTTGCTTTGCAATAATAACCTCAGCAATGCCTCTATTTTCTTCAGTCGGATTATAATATTCTTCTCGCATTAGCAAGATAACAAGGTCAGCATCCTGCTCAATAGCGCCAGACTCTCTAAGATCCGAAAGTTGTGGCCTATGATCTTGTCGACTTTCAACAGCTCTTGAAAGCTGACTAACACCAATAACAGGAACACCAATTTCACGTGCAAGAGCCTTAAGAGAACGAGAAATATCAGAAATCTCCTGCTGACGACTATCAGAACGAGAACTTCCTCTCATCAGCTGCAAATAATCAACAATAATAAGCTTAATATCGTGACCCGCTTTTAAACGTCTTGCTTTTGTACGTAATTCTAAAACAGAAATAGCAGGCGTATCATCAATAAAAATAGGAGATGCGGATAGTTTTCCTGCAGCGGCTGTCAATTTAGGCCAATCAGATGGCAACAAAAAACCACTACGAACTTTATGCGCATCAACGCGCCCATGAGAACATAACATGCGCTGAACAAGCTGTTCTTTTGACATCTCTAAACTAAAAACAGCAACTCCAAGACCATTGTCAACAGCGGCATGCTCTGCAACATTCATCGCCCAAGAGCTTTTTCCCATCGATGGACGTCCAGCAACAATAACTAAATCTGATTTCTGAAGCCCAGATGTCATTTTGTCAAAATCATCAAATCCCGTTGAAATTCCTGTGATATGTTCTTTTCTTTTATAAAGATTGTCAATCGTTTCAATTGTCTCTTTGACCAAATCTTTAATATGAACAGCATCTTGCTTTAAACGTGCTGTAGCAATTTGAAAAATAAGCTTTTCAGCGCCATCAACAAGTTCATCAATATCAACTCCAGGCTTATAGCTTTCAGTAATAATCTGCGTTGCATTTTTAATCAATTGACGCTGAATATTCTTTTCTTTAACAATACGTGCATAATATTCAACATTAGCTGCAGATGGAACCAAATCGATGAGAACTGTTAAATAGCTAACACCTCCAATCTCCTCTAAAATCCCTTGAGATTTTAGATCATCAGAAAGTGTAATCAAATCAACATTTTTTCGATCATTATAAAGTCTTAAAATCGCATCAAAGATTTTTCGATGAGAAGATTCATAAAATGAATCCGCATTAAGATTCTCTGCGGCAAGACCAATGGCCTCCTGATCAATCATCATTGAACCAAGAACAGATTTCTCGGCCTCAATGTTCTGAGGAGTCACCTTTGCTCCCGAAAATGAATTACTTGTAAATTGCGAACTGCGTGCAGTTTTTATTTCTTGGTTACCCATACTCGTATTTTTGCTATGACTTCTGGATGAACAGAAATGCCAACTTCAAAGATACCTAGCTCTTCAATTGGTTTTTCAATAACAATGTCCTTTTTGTCAATCTCAAATCCTTCGTCCTTAATCGCTTTAACGATATCAGATTCAGAAACAGCTCCATAAAGCTTTTCAAGATCATTAACTTCAACGTTGATTGTACAAGAAACAGCAGATAACTTCTTTGCAAATTCTTCAGCTATTGCTTTTTGACCTACTAGCTCAGCCTCATGTTTTACTTTCTGCTTTTCAATTCTCCTTAGGTTTCCAGCAGTTGCCAAGCATGCCTTCTCCTGAGGAATCAGAAAATTACGTGCAAACCCATCTTTAACATCAGCAACATCGCCAATTTTTCCTAATTTTTCTATGTTTTCTAATAAAATAACTTTCATTTTAAAACCTCTTCGATGATCCAACCGGAAGGAGGGCCAAGAATTTGGCTCGCTTTACCGCCCTTGTTAAATCTCTTTGTTGTTTTGTATTAGCATTTGTAAAGCGTCGAGATAAAATCTTTCCTTTTGGAGTAGTAACCTTTTGCAACAGTTCAAGATTTTTATAATCAATCACAGTATCTTTAGCAAGTCCAACGCGTATTCGCGGCTTACGATCTGTTTTTCGCTTTGTTCTTTTTGTTTTATCATCTCTTTTTCTTAACATTATTTTTTTCCTTTTTTAAACAGCATTCTCTTCTTCGTCCCAAGAAATATTCTCAGACGAAATATTTTCAGACTTTGAAGGCTCTGGGGCTGGAGCACTAGATTCTGCCTCAAGATTTCCCTCAGATTTTCCTCCAGAATCCCGTGTGGAACCTAAAAACTGAACACGCTCTGCTCTAACTTCAATTGTGTTTCTTTTTTGTCCATCAGTTGTTTCCCAAGAACGTGACTGCAAAGTTCCTTCAACAAAGATAGGACTCCCCTTTGACAAATATTGATTACACGCTTCAGCTTGCTTATCCCATGCCGTTACAGTTATAAAACATGTCTCTTCTTTAAGATCTCCTGATGTTCGATCGCGATACTTTCGATTTACAGCAACGCGTAAATTAACAACTCCAACTCCATTAGGCGTATAACGCAACTCAGGATCTTTTGTCAAATTTCCAATTAAAAATATTTTATTAAGACTCGCCATGCTTTCCTACCTCTCTTTCCCTTTTTCTTGTTCTACACCTGTAATTGCGAAGCGAAGAATATCTTCATTCATTTTTAAGATTTGTCGAATCTTAGCAACCGAAGTCGCTTCGCTTTCAAAATTAATCAAATAATATGTTCCTTCTGTTCGTCGTCTAACCTTAAAAGCCAGTTTATGTTTTTCAATCCAAACCTGACTATTGATAACTTTGCCTTCGCCTTTAACAATACCATCAGCTGCAGTTTTAATTATCTTATCCTTTTCATCCTGACTCAAATGTGCATCGAGGATGGCTACTATTTCATACTTCTTCATTTTTATTCCTTTTGTTAAATATGGCCATTGCTTGATCTATTCCTTTTTCTAAAAAAACCACACAACAATCTACGGCTTTTTGTATATGCTCGTTTAATTGTTTTTGTTCATACGTACTAAATTTTGAAAGAACAAAATCCGTTGTTGTTTTCTTATTTTTTGATGATCCAATTCCTAAGCGCAAACGCGCAAACTCTTGTGTCATCAACTTTTCAATAATAGATATCAGTCCGTTGTGCCCACCAGCGCTACCGTGTTTTCTTATCCGCATTGAACCAAAATCAATATGAAAATCATCATAAACAACCAAAATATTTAAATGAGCAATTTCTTTATCTTTAAGAACGCTTCGTATTGATACGCCTGAACAATTCATATATGTTTGAGGCAACAACAAAAATACATCTTTATCTGCAATCTTTCCGTGCCCCAAAAAACCCTGATATTTTGCACTCCGGATAAGTTTTATACTATGCTCTTCAGCCAATTTTGAAACAACCAAAAATCCAAAATTATGCCGAGTTAGCTGATATTCTTTTCCAGGATTTCCTAATCCAACAATAAGATATTTTTCAGCCAAAAGACTAACCTTCAGTTTTTTCCTCTTTAGCAGAATCTGCTTTATCAGTAGCATCTTCTTTTTTCTTTTCGCTTATAACTTCCGGCTCTGCCATTGCCTCTTCTCCTTCAGCTGGTTCTTCTCCTTCTTCTTTCATCGGAGGAACAATTGAAACAACAACAGCATCTGGATCATGCTCCGTTACAAGACCTTCTGGCAAAGCAAGATCCTTAACATGAATAGCATCATGAATATCTAAGTTTGAAATATCAACATTAATATGCGATGGAATACTCATTGGCAAACAAACAACATCCAACTCCCAAAGATGATGATCGACAGATCCACCCTTGTTTTTTACACCAATAGCATCACCTTGAACACGTACAGGAACTTTAACCTCGATTTTTTCTGTTAAAGAAATACGAATAAAATCAATATGTAAAATTCGATCAGTAACGGGATCAAGCTGAATCTCTTTAATCAACGAAGAGTAATCTCTAAGTTTCTTTTCGTCTTCAAAAACACTAAGATGCAAAACAAAACTTTCTCCTCGATGAGTTCTTTCAATGCGCTCAAAAGCTCTTCGATCAATTTTAATCGCCGTTGGTGTTTTCCCTCCACCATAAACAATTGCAGGAATGCAATCCTCTCTTCGAACTTGCTTTGAACCTTCTTTTCCTATTTTCTTTCTAATTTGTACATCTAATCTTATTTCTTCCATTTTACTTTCCTACCCGTCTTTTCTTTTAATTAATCGAATAAGCAACTAATTGATTCTTCATTATGAGTTCTTTTAATTGCTTCTGCTAATAAAGGCGCAACACTTAATGTCTTCACTTTTGGATTCTCTTCAGGATTCTCCAAAGGAATACTATTAGTAATAACAACCTCTTTTAAAATATGACAATCTTTAATTCTTTGTAGAGCATCGCCAGATAAAACACCATGGCTAACAGCGGCATACGCTTCAACAACGCCCCTTCTTCCAAGCTCTTCAATAGCTTCGATTATTGAACCTGCCGTTGCAATAATATCGTCGACCAAAACAGCTCTTTTACCTTCGATATCTCCTAAAATATGCATAACCTCTGTTTTTTCTGGACTATCCCGTCTTTTATCCACAATGGCTAAACCAGCCGATAGCTTTTTCGCATAAGCTCGAGCCATCTTGATACCCCCAACGTCAGGAGAAACAACAACTAAATCTTTTAATTTCTTATTAACAAAATAATCACAAATTGTATTAATAGCATAAAGATGATCCACCGGAATATCGTAAAATCCTTGAATCTGACTTGCATGCAAATCCATTGTCAGTACTCGATTAGCACCTGCGCCAACGATTAAATTAGCAACAAGCTTAGCTGTAATCGGAACGCGAGGTTGATCTTTTCGGTCTTGTCTTGCGTATCCATAATATGGAAGCACTGCCGTAATTCGTCTTGGCGATGCACGACGAACAGCATCAATCAATATCAAAAGCTCCATAAAATTATCATTTGTTGGTCGACAAGTTGGCTGAACAATAAAAACATCCTTACCTCGAACATTTTCTTCAATATGCACACGAATTTCGCCTTCACTAAATCGTCCTACAAATGCTTTTGTCAAAAATGTTCCCAAGCTCTGACAAATTTCTTTTGCTAATTTAGGATTAGCATTTCCTGTAATAATCGCTAATTTATTCATTTGACTTTCCTTTCGGCTTTATTCGTCCAGGAACTCCAACCATTGTTTTTCCGTTAGGAATATTTCTTTGTCTAGGAACAACACATCCTGCACCCGTCATAGATTTTTTCCCAACCTTAACAGGAGCAACTAAAATCGAATCAGATCCAATAAATGCTTCATCACCTATAATCGTTTTATTTTTATTCTTTCCATCATAATTTGCAGTTACGACACCAGCGCCAATATTTGCTTTCCTGCCAACACTTGCATCTCCTAAGAATCCGAAATGCTTCATTAAACTTTTTTCGCCAATCGTTGAGCGAGACACTTCCGTGAAATTCCCAACCTGAGCCTCATCTTTAATTCGCGTCTTAGGACGAATATGGCAAAATGGTCCCAGCTTGCATCGCTTGCCGATCATGACATCATTTTCAATAAACGTAAATGGAAAAATAATTGTATCCTGGCCAACTTTAACATTTGTCCCAATATAAGTTGTACCCGGATCAATAATTGCAACACCCTGATCCATTAATCTATCTAGCGTTCTTTTATTCAAAATACGATTTGCTTCTGCAAGATCTTTACGCGTATTAATGCCTAATCCCTCGATAGGATTATCCAACTTAACGACGCAAACGCTCTTTTTCTCTTCAACAAAAATAGAAATAATATCTGTTAAATAATATTCATTCTTCTTTTTATTTAACTTAATTTTATCTAATCCATCAAACAAATCTTGCGCCCTAAAACAATACAAACCTGTATTAATTTCACAAATGGCTTTTTCTTTTAACGTCGCATCTTTCTCTTCACGAATAGCAATAACATTGTTGCCATCTTTACGAATAACTCGTCCATATCCGCAAGGATTTTCAAGCTCTGCACTTAGAAATGTACACGAAGATTTAGATCGCCTGTGTACGGTCAAGAGTTTTCGAATACTTGTCGCCTTTAGAAGCGGAACATCACCACATAAAACTAAAATATTTCCTTTAAAACCTTTAAAACAACTGCGTGCAGATTTAATAGCATCTGCCGTACCTAAAAGTTTCGTTTGAATCGCTATATCAATATCAGATTCAAAGTTCTGCTCAACAAGCCTATGACCATGACCCAAAACAATGCAGACCTTAGAGCTAACCGCTTTCGCTGAATCAACAACATAATTAATCATCGCTTGCCCGCAAACATGATGCAAAACCTTTGGCATCTCGGATTTCATCCGAGTCCCTTTGCCTGCAGCCAGAATAATTGAACCAGTTTGAATCATCTTTATATTTTTTAAGAAAGCTGCCCAGCCAGGGCTCGAACCTGAAATACGAGATCCAAATTCTCGGGTGTTACCATTACACTACCGGGCAATAATCTTAAAATCTTTTCTATATGTCGTCGGACTCGGTTATGATATTTGCTATATCACCATCAGCAACTTTAGCTTCTTCGCTTCCTGACTTTGAGACTTCTTTTTCATAAGCCTCTAAAACCTTCTTTTGAAGATACTCACGAAAATCTTTTGTCACAGGATGTGCGATATCTCGATGCTCTGATTTTGAATCTTCTAATTTTGTTGAAGATTCTTGAACGTTAATAGAAGCACCACAATGATTACAAAACTTACTACCAACTTCATTTCTAAAATGACATTTTGAACACGATAGCTTTACCTTTCGTGAAGGCATAGCTATAAAAAGTCCATTTGTCGAGTGAATCACCTTAATATTTCGAACAACAAAACAATCATCAAATGTAACTGTCGTATACGCTTTTAATTTCTTGTCTTGCCCATCTCTTAAGAATACTCGAATTTCTGTTATTTCCATTGTGTTCCTCCTGTCTAAGGACTGAATTTACAATGTTCGAACAACAAACACGCGTTTATAGCGAACTTTTAATATAGATTGCATTCTTTTTGCTTCTTTTTCTGATTTAACAACACCAAAAATCGAAGGTCCACTACCGGAAAAACAAGTCTTAACGCCGGTTATATCTTCTATATTATCTTTTATTCTTAATAATTGCGGATGGGCATGCACAATAGCTGCCTCTAAATCATTCAAAAGAAGTCGACTAATTTTCTCACAGCGTCCTTCTCTTAAAGCGCGAGTTAGAATATTAGCATTATCTTTAGGCTTTGTCAACTTCATTTTAAATGCCCTAAATACCTCACGCGAATACACTTTTATGCCTGGAATAATCACAAAATGCCATAGTTTTTTGCGTATTTCTATCCTTTTAATGCGATCTCCGCGCTCTGTGCCTAATGTCCATATATATTTATATATAAATAAAGGTACATCGCTTCCAATTTCCTTAGCATGAGAAACAAGTTGCGACTCTTTTAAAGATAATCCCCAAAATTGATTTAAACCTAAGAGAACTGTTCCTGCATTGCTTGACCCTCCAGCCAATCCTGCAGCAACAGGGATACGTTTTTCAATATGAATATCAACGCCTTTTTCAACTTTGCAAGTCTCTTTAAGAATTTTCGCAGCTTTATATACTAAATTCTTAGGTCCTCTTGGAACACCTGACTGATTACAAAAAATACGAATTCTTTTATCTTTGCGTTCAGTTAATCGAATGTCATCCCAAAGATTAATTTTTTCAAAAATAGTTGAAAGGTTGTGATATCCATCTACTCTTTTGCCAACAACGTGCAATGAAAGATTTAATTTGGCGGGAGATCGAAGGCAAATGCTTTTCATAAATTTATCTACAAATAGTTACGGAGTTTGTACTGATCGTATTTTTTCTAAAATCTCACCCTGGCCTGGAAGCATATCAAGAGATTTCTGCCAAAAGCGCACAGCACTTTCTGGTTTTTTCAACTTAGAATAAACATCTCCAATGTGATCATACACAACAGGGTCTTCAATAAATTTAGATGCTCTTTCTAAGAATAAAAGCGACTTTTCATAATCGCCTTTTTTATAATATGCCCATCCTAAACTATCTAGGTAAGCACCATTTTCAGGATCAAGGTCTAGCGCACGCTGAATAAGAGCAACAGCATCATCTAAATAAATTCCTTCCTCGGCATATAAATATCCTAACGAATTTAAGCTTCCGTCATGAATCGGATCAGAATCGATCGAACGCTTAAAAAAATCAATAGCTTTTTCTTTTTGTAAAGTTTCCAAATACAAAGATCCTAGAATAGAAAGAATTTCGGCATTTTCAGGTTGGATTAAAATGACCTTTTCAAATTCTTGAATGGCCAGGTCGATTTTCCCTTCAGAATAATATAATTGACCTAAAAAAGCAACCGCCTCAACGCTCTCTGGATTTTGTTCAGCAACACGTTTTAAAATAATTTCATATTCATCGCTAGCTTGATCTTCTTTTGATTGGGAGGAATAAATAAGGACCAAAAGATAGTGAGCCTGAATATCTTTTGGGTTTAGCTCAGCAGCAACTTCGAGCTCTTTAACAGCTTCTTCAAAATTTCCTTGCCGACTATAGCTTGATCCAAGTCTTAAATGCGTCGCATAATTATCTTTTTTAATTTTAATCGACTTCTCATACTCATCAATAGCTGAATCCACCGAACCATTTAAATCATGGATCAGACCCATTGTATAATGAGCAAGAGCTTCGGCATCTCGAGACTCAACAGCAATGGCAGGGCTTAAAAACCCTGCCATGCAAAGTCCCAAAATATTTACACAAATAAAAAATCGGACAATAAAAAATCGCATTTAAAATTATTATTTAGTAGCGCGTTTTTTCAAATGACGCATAGATTTTTTTAGTTTCTTTCTCTTGTGCGTTGTAATCTTTTTTCTTTTTTTCTTTTTTCCGCAAGGCATAAAACAGATTTTCCTTTTTTAATTAATTAACTTATTTAACGGATACTCAATGATTCCACAAGCACCAGCCGCTTTTAATTCAGGGATCAAAATACGAACAACATTTTCCCGAATCACCGTCTCAATAGCAACCCATCCCTCTTTCGCTAATGGAGCAACCGTTGGATTTTGAAGCGCTGGAAGCACTTTCAAAATTTTCTTAAGATCTTTTTCTTTAGAATTCATTTTTAGGCCAACCATGCTCTCGGCATCCAAAGCACCTTTTAGAAGCATCGCAATTTGTTCCATTTTCTTACGCTTCCATGAATCTTTATAAGCTTTCTTGTTAGCAATAAACTGAGTTGTTGATTCGCAAACTGTTGAAACAATGCGAAGTTTATTTGCCTTTAAACTACTTCCTGTTTCGGTAAGCTCAACAATAGCATCCACAAGACCTGATGCTACTTTTGCTTCTGTTGCACCCCAGCTAAATTCAACTTCAGCTTTAACTTTATTCTTTTTCAGATATCTTTTTGTTGCATTCGCAAGCTCTGTAGCAATGCGCTTTCCGTTTAAACCTTTGACAGTTTTAATCTTTGATGTCTCAGGAACAGCGACGACCCATCTTACTTTTGATGCGCTCTGCTTAGCATACAAAAGATCCGCAAGACTAACAACATCAGACCCATTTTCTTCAATCCAATCAGCTCCAGTGATTCCGCAATCAAGCGCTAAATCTTCAACATAGCGAGACATTTCTTGCGCACGTAAAAGTACAATTTCAATCTCATTATCATCAATCACAGGAAAATATGAACGGCTTGACATGCGTATTTTAAACCCTGCGCGCTGAAATACATTAATTGTTGATTCCTGAAGACTTCCTTTTGGCAATCCAAGCTTTAACTTTTTCATAACGATTATAATCCTTTAAATATTTAATATAACTGTATTTATTGTATCAGAAATAAATGAGGTTGCATTATACATTTGAGATAATGAGTTGTAAAGAGGAAAGATTATCAGTCTTTAAGCAAGCTTAATTCTCTAGGCCTATCGGCCTTCTGAAGATCTTGAGCCCATTTTAAATTCTTGGTGTCTTTTTCACTTAAACCTAAAACCAGCAAGACATTTACAATCGGAACAATATTAATGATAACAGGAATAAATCCTTGAATCGTATCAAAATCAATACCTTGAAGTTCTACTGGCATTTCAAATTCAATCGAATCGCCTTCAGTCTCCAAATCCCAATTATTTCGATCAAAATCAATACCACCGGTAGCCCTTGCAGAGACAGTATCTTCGAAAACAAGAACTTCTCCCTTTTTATAATTCGAAACAATCTTAAATCCTGCCTGCGTGAAACTCTCAATAATGTAATCAGGCATACGATTATCATAGACTCTCATATCCATTTCTTCTCGGTTAGAAAACGCAAAACATAAAATCCCGCCAGGAGCAAGAACACTCTTTAGGCTCTCAATTACCTGACCTACCTTTTGTTTAGATTCCCCTGACGCATCATTTTTTAAAATATAATTTAAAACAGAAGCAGCAAAAATAACATCAAATTTCTTATCCTTTAGTACTGAGAGATCAAGGAGATCTGCCCTTTTAGCCTTAACATTATGCTTTTGGCGCGCAAAGCGCGTTCCACGAAAACTCCTGTCAGCTGCCATAACATGAGCACCTTGCTTTTTAACCCACCTAAGAAATTCCCCATCTTGCCCAGGTGCAATTTCTAAAACTTCCTTTTCCTCCCAAGAATATTCAATCTTTTCAAGCTGATTAATAGCTTCGTGAGTTGATCTGCTAAACCAAATATACAAATCATCATTTTTATCCTCACCATAATACTTAGGCCCATAACACTCTTGCTCGTGAGAAGAATCAGGAGTTCGGTCCAAAATAGACTTCATCAAACTTTGAACTTCTTCTTTAGAAGCATTTCTTAAATTACTTTTCTCCTCAAATAATTCATAAATCAACCAATCAAACTTATAAAAATTCTTTTGCGCAAGTTCGGTTAATCTTTTCTCAATAGCCACAAGAATACGTTTTGACGAAGAATCCCCGGAGAAAATATCTCTTAACTCAGGCAAAATTCTTTCTTCAAAATATCTCATTCTTCCATAACGGCCATACGGTTCTTTTTGCAAGATTTTTCTAAACGCATCAATCTTTTTTTCTGTTAAAAATACCGACGATCCTGCCCTTTGACTAATCGTAGAATTATTTTCATCCTGCGCGGGGTTGACGGCAGAAAGGAAAGAATCTCTCACTTGGCTATCATCCAACAAATCACTAACAGAATCTACAGAAAAGTGCACACATCCATTAACAAAAGACCTCCAAGTCTCTGTTGTTTTTAATTCTTCAGGAATCCACTTCAAAGGTCTCACATAATACTCCTTGAGTGATTTGGAATCCAAAGCCCAAGGACCCACAAGAAAAAAAGAATTTTCTTTAGCTTGACTAGGGCTCTTAAAATATATGTCCTTAATTCCAAGATCTTTCGCCACTTTGACAACTTGCTTAACCGCTTCTTGCGACCAAGCGCGAAAAGGAGATTTTATTTTTGTTTCTTTTAAAACTTTTGCCCCAATCTGCAAAACTCCAGCAGAAGCCTGAACTTCGTTAATATATATGCACGGCTTATCATCAACATGCTCAATCATAACGCCAATCTGCCCTAGGGAGCCAACGGCAGGATAATATTTATCCTCTGGCTTAAGATTAAGCTCTTCTTTCTGATTTTCAGTCAAAATCTCTGAAGGATTATCGAGCATAACACTAAAACTGTTCCCTTGTCCGTAAAAACTTACCTGAACAATACCCTTTTCCTTGTCTCCTGCGTCTACAGGCCAAGAGAAGCTTCTTTTATTTAAAGCTTTCTTTAATTGCTCTGCTAATTGTTTTTTTAACTCATCAGAATTCTTCTGCGCCTTATCAGCAACCTCATTCCTCACCACACTCGATGCACTCTTAACCGGCAACATCTTGCACACATGTTCTTCTGTTAACTCTGCCAACCCATCTCTAATTAAGCTTTCCCATAATTTTTCTGCCGGATACACCCTTTTTTTAGGATTTTTTTTGTCAATCTGCCGAAGAAAGTTACCGTAAGAAACAACAACACCTTGATCGTTCACACTTAGAGCATCATTAATCGCAATATAAATATTTCTCCCAATTTTCTTACGTTCAGGACTCACACTCATATAATCAATTGATAGATCAAAAAAGCTCTCATAAAAAAGAGAAAAACTTCCGATCTCATGATTATTCTTATTTTTAATAATGATTTTCGCATTATTGCCTTTTATAATTTCAGGCTCTACGACCTCTAATTTAAGACCATCAAGCGATAGAACTGATCGCCCAATCTCTTGAAGTTTTTTATTAGCATCAAAAGTGATCTTATTAAAATACACTTTAGGATCCTCGAACCGCTTTGAATCCATGTTAATCTTTCCATCACCCAACTCGCTCGATGCGCCAGTTACATCCTGCGCGAAATTAACGGCAACAGAATTTACCGTCTGTACGCGATCGACATCACCCTCCGCTGCTGCAACTTGAGAATTTTTGTTTTCTAGTATAGCTGGAAGCATTCGATAAGCTAATTGTTCATTTTCATCTATAAACGATTCTGCCAATCCTCGGATGACAAGCTTGTTCATCATCTCTTCGGATTTATAAATAGGTGCACCTTTATATCCCGGCTCATGAATTGCGTCGGAAACGCCTGAAATTTTTTCTACAACTTTGCCGTTATGCGCTCCAAGCGCTTCGTTGAGGGCAATAAAAATTGCCGGCCCTATTCCTTGCCTTTGGATAGAAAGAAAAATACTGAACACCTTTAAATTGCCGGAATTTTCAGGAAGAACCTCCAGCGCCCCAATACACTTACTATCTTTGTAAACATCAGCAAAAAGCCACGGACTTATTTGCGTTTCGCTCCACTTAAGCTGAATACCTCTTTCGTAAAGCTTCTTGCTTGCATTCGCCGCAGCCATAATATTAAGGAAATCATCTTGGCTAACCGCCCACATGGCGGGATCAAGAACGGAAGAAGAAGTGTTCTTGCCGCGCTGGGGGGTGGGAATTTTCTTTCTGAAAGACAAAGAAATACTTTTATCCTGATCACTGGCGCTCACTACCGCAAAGTCATTCTCTTTCTGCGCAACAATCGTTAACACAGTTGATTCATGATTGTCTTGATATAGCTTCTCTTTGCCTTCCGTTATATCTCTAAGAATCTTAAATCCATTTTTCTGAATTAATTTTATTAATTTACCCCCAGAAGAATGATTGCGACTGTATCCTTTATTTTTAAAAAAATACATTCCATCTATTCCTAAATACGTATCCCCTTCAACAAAAAAAACGTCATTCACAGACTTTGTTTGAATAATAACTTTTCCGCCTTTTTTCAAAATCCTGTTGATTTCTAATAACAATCGCCCTTGAATCGAATCCCCTAAGTAATGAAGACCTAATCTAAAATAAACCGCATCAAATGAATTATTTAAATATGGCAAATATTTCTCAAAATCAACTACTTCTACTTTTATATTCGACACACCCTTACTGGATCGCCTAAGACTCTTAATTATTTCTGAATTCTTATCCGTTGCAACAACTTCCATCTCATTCTCTGCAAAATAAATCTCATCTGCACCACTCCCGCTTCCTAAAGAAAGGATTTTCTGCCCTTTTGTGAGGATTCCTTTTTGAATCATTTCAGCAGCTAAAAGACTTGGGTTAAGGGCTCGATCTAGAATGTCTTTTACGATAGGTTTCGCCGAAAATTGAAAGTCCTCAAAAAACTCTTGATGATCAACATATTTAACAGTATATCCATGATCAGCAGAAACTTTAAATCGAGAATCTTTCTTAAGACTTAGAAAAATATCATTCGCCCCATCATGCTGCAATCCACCAACACTGTCCGATCGGTATTCTTTAATATCGCCTTTAGATAAGAGCAGAACAACTGATCGCAAATTAAATCCTTGTCGCGAAATCTTATAAGATGCGGTTCTCTCTCTCCACTTACATTCATAAAAACGATTCTCAACATCAAAATCCATGCTTGAATAAGCTAACATCGGCGCATCTTTATCGGAAGCATCTAAAACAAAAACATTACATAGAGGATGCTCATTCTCTTGATCATCAACAGATCTCACAACAAAAATTCTAAGAGAAATCGGATTTTTTATTTCCTTAGGAGAAAGTGACAAAGTCTGAAGATCCTCTTCTTTGTCAAATATATTTTCCATAACCAAAACTTTACGTTTTCCTAAGAAATCTCTCACAGCTTTTGGAAACACCTCATCATCTCCCATGTAAACAAATCCTTTTTGAGGTTTTTCCATATCAAGATCCAAAGAATCATAAAAACGCCCTTGCCCACCATTACCTGCAAGTAAATCAGACGACGCACTCTTTCTTTCTTTATTATCATCAATAGAGGCCTCTTGCTTTTTTCCAAAAATACTTTTCTCTGGATCAAGCTTTGTTGAAACAACTATATCCGGTGAGCCAGGAAGAAAGAAGATATCACCTGATCCATCACCCTCATCATCTCTTGATTCTGAAACCTTTTCCTTTTTCACTCTTTTCTTTTTAACATGAACAAAATCCGGCGAAACACTATTTGCACCTATCCAACTACTTGCTTTTTTCTCTTTCTTATCAGAAGTTTTCTTCAAATCCTTAATCTCTTTCTCGAGATTCTTCCATGCTTTTGCTATTCCTGGAACTTCTTTATCAGCTAATCGTCGTATTCGCCTATCGTTCATCAACAAAGAAACAACCGAATACATCAGCTGAACACCTGTAATATAAAACGTTCTCGCCCGAGGCTCTTGATCATTATTCTTTAAATGAAATGGAGGCAGTCCCACCATCATAGCCCCAACGGTAAATATTAATCTTAATTTCCATTTGCCGCCCTGCTCAAGACCAAACAAATCATCTGTTTGCTCCATCCACCTATAAAACTCTTGAACCATTCGATCATATGTTATAAATGGCACAGGATTGGCATATTCATCATCAAGGTATTCGTAAAAATGCGGAACTTCTGAATCCTGTCTTGCAAGAGGATAAAATCCATATACAGGTTCAAGCCTTGCAACATCATATTTTCCTAAGAAATTATGAACCAGCTTAGCTAAATCATACAAATAATCATTTCCACCAGGAGAATCCTTTGGATCAATTAATCGATAATCTCGAAATTCACCATAATAAGGAATATCCAGCATTTTTACGAGGATGTTTCCATAGTTAAGATCTCCGTGATCCTTAGATAGATACGGAGGAACAAAAAATCCTACTTTAGCTAAGGCAGAAACAAATGGCTTTAATGTTTCAAATCCCGGCAAATAAGTTACGCTAGAAGTTTCTCCAGAAACGCCGATGATAGGTGCATCAATCATCTCCACAAGACAAGGAGCTTGATCTTTTGTATCTTCAAGTCGAGTTGAAAGTTTCTTCTCTAAGATATTTTCAATAACAAAGTCAACAGAACCCTCTGATACTTTTTGCTGATATAAATCCAACTGATCTTGATAAACCCTAAGACCAAGTTTCCAAATATCTTCTGCACTTACCCCCTCTAAAGTGTTCTCTAATAAATTTATTGAATTCCAATGAGATATGCTCGTAACAGGAAAGTATCCTTGATATTCAAGATCCTCCATAACAACAACAATTCTTTTGTCATCTTCTTCATAGCTATAGATTTCAGGATAAGGTTTTCCACGCGCCTTTTCTTCTTTTATAACCTTAACCTCACCTCTTAATTTGCCGCCATCAACCTCAGAATTCTTATACGCAGTCTTTCGAATTGCAAATTTTCCATTTGGCAAAACAATTCTCTCAATCGCATTTCCAGATCCTCCAATATAGCCTCCTAAATTTTCAACAACATCACTTGGCTGATCTTCTTCTTGCTTTCCACGAATATCTTCATACAAGGGAATCAATGACGACAAGCCTCTCATCGGTGGAACAAATCCAGATCCGCCTGAAAGTAAAAATGAAAAGAAAAATTGTCTTTCTTTAAGTCCAATACCATTTATCCTTAAAGCTTTTCCTCCTCTTATTTTGCAAACTGTAATCACACTAACAACATTATCGCGAACATAACCAGAAGAAACCTGTAAAGCTATAAGCATTTTCTTTGTTAAAAATCGATTATAAGGAACAGTTTTGGGGAAAACATCTAAAATCTCTTCAATGCGTTTTTCAAGATCATCCCTAGAAATAACATCAACATTTTTAAATTGCGCCTCTGCACTATTTGAAAAGACAATAACCTCACCTCCTGAAACTTCTTCAAATTCTTCCTTTGCAGCATAAAATGCTTCTTGATCATTATTTTCTAAAGATTCTTCAAGAGACCTTTCAATATCCCAAATCTTATCTTCTTGTTTCGCAAAATCAGAAGTCATCCAACTGCTAGCTTTTTTCTCTTTTATTACAATATCGTTTCTACTTTCACGATTCTCAAACAAAGCTTTTGGGCTAATTCGAATAGGGTCCCTCTCTCGAGCTAAAACTTTTTCTTTTGCTTTAAACAATATTTTCTTTGGAGACTTATAAGTTTTCTGAATTTCCCCCATAATTCTTTCTTGATCTTTTTCAAATTGAAAACTTTCTTCGTCAGATTTTAATTGCCACTTACCGCTTATCTTTACAATCGATCGTTTCCCCGCCATGACACCCTGAATTCTTCCTAACCGATTCTTTTTCTGTTTAAATCCCATAAATTCATACTTTTCGGGCTCTCCCGTTTCTCTATTTTTCGTAACGCGATAAATAAGCTTTGAAAGCCTTCCCCCCACATGTAAAGATAACATTTTTCTAGGTTTGAATTCTGGCATATCTTTTATTTTCTGACCATCAGAAAGAATAAATCCTGATGGCAAAGCTCCCTCCCAAAGGCCTGTAGGACCAACATAATCGCTAATATCAATATGAACAATCTCTTTTTTATTGCTTAAACTATACGCTGCTTTAATTTCATTCTCTATCTCCTGTTTTCTTAATTCTTTTTCTGTTTTTTCTCTATCCCAAGACCCATCTTCTTGCTCAATAAACTTCCTATAAGCAATGCAAGAAAGGGCATCGCCATTCTCTGAATGTTGATACCCAAAGAAATGCAAAGCATTTACTTTCTTTGCTAAAAAATCCTTTTCAGCAACAACAAATATTTCATCAAACCCTTCTGCTCCAAAACCTATTCTTTTCTCGCTAGATCTTTTAACAAGATTTGGAAAAAGAAAACCAAGAGGAACTATGCCATCTCTACATTCACTCGGACTCATATAATCTGTCAGGCGAATAATTGGATATCTATCTTCAAGATTTGAGTTATAAATATCTTGAAGGCGTGAATTTATTTGGGCACGAAATGCCATACGGCCAATTTCACTTAAAACAGAACGATCGGATTCAATTAAACTATTTACTTTTTCTGAAGTTAAACCTAAAAATTCCGGATCCACTTTTAATTTACTAATTCCCATGTTGCTAGAAGCAGTAATCACAGAACTTACAACAGGCAAGGATTCATCTTCTCTTTGCCCTTTAGATAAAACAGCAAAACGAATAGTTTTTGCGCTAGAATTCTCGCCAACTTTAACATCATAAAATTCAAATCCTTGCTCTTTTAAAAGCTCTTCTGCTGACTCAACATTGCTTAATGCAGAAAATCCCTTGAAATTAATTACAATCGCATTAGAAAGCGACCTTCTTTTTATATCTTCAAAAGCTCTTTCAATGGTCTTCTCTAAGAATTGCTTTTGTAACTTAGGATCATTTTCATACTTTTTATCAAACAAAAGAGCCGACAAAATATACACTTTCTTACTTGATCTTTCATCAGAATTTAAATGATAAAAGAATTCAACACTATTATCTGCTGAAATGCTAATAGGAAGACTTGAAACGCGAAATGCAGAAATGCCCAAAATATCCTTTTCTTTTTCATCCAAAGAGCTAATTGTGCGCAACTCGACATCCCATTCTGCCCTGTCAGCCACTTGCTTAAACTTAATAATTTCTGACTTTAATTCTGGATTAATATTTTGATCAGATCGAATAGTTTCCTCTTCAAAATCAAAAATTCGAGACTTCCAAAAACCTTTAGAAAGATCAATTAATTTTTTTACTCCCCTTTTTCCAACCATATTTTCTATTTCAAGATTCTCAATCAAAGCTCTTGGACTAATTCGAACTGGATTCTTTTTTAAAACTAAAACTTTTTCTTCTGCCGCTGCAAGAAATTCTTTCTCCTCTTGCTCTAAAGCTTCATTAGTGCTCTCTGCAGCAGCATCTTTTCTTAAATCATCATCCTCATCTAAAAGATCTAGCAAGCCTTCATCGTCCTCATCTGTGCCATTCTCAATCCAAAGAGCCTGATCGCCATCTTTCTTAAAAATATATTTTTCATGTCCCACAAATCGGTCAGGAAGCTTTTCTTCTGATACAAAAACATAATCACCTCTTTTTGAATATGCAATAACATCATTTGCCTGTTGTTGTATTTCTCGAGCTAAGCGTTCATCAACTGGTTTTCCATCTGAAAATATTTTAATAGCACAAAAACTGCCCGAACCATTTAACGCAATAACAAAAATTCCAACATCAAACTTTGACAATGTTTGCTCGGCCATATCTTTTCCACTTGCATCACTAGTTTGCTGAATAACAGATGTCACGCCATACTGTTCAAGCGTTTCTGATAAATATTCTGCCGAATTCTTATGCTCCCCACGTCCATTATAAAAAACTAACGCCTTTACCTTCTTATTAGGCTTTATCGAGAATTCTGAATTAGTCTTAATTTTCGCCCTAAAATTTCCTGCTATACTTTGAGCAAGTCGTCCAATATTTTTAAGATTCATTTCTTTAGCTGCGAAGAAATATTCAAAATCTTTACTAAAAATAATTCCATTTCTCTCAAATTCTTTTTGACGAGTGACCGTTACTTCGTTTCGAAAGAAATATTTTATTGAGGAAATTTTAAAATTATTACCATCACGCGGCTTTTTAAGCTTTTTATACGCAGAAAAAGTCAAGAAAAGTCCATCCATCGCAGGCTCGACTAAAACCTGCGGACTCTTTATATCTGTTCCATAGCCAACAGGTTGCCCTCTCTGAGGCTTTGTTCCATCAGGAAAAATAAAATCTTCTGCAAAACTTCCTCTTTTTGAATGAGATTTCCCAAAAATCTTTTTTAAATTGAATAATATTTTTCTTGGAGACTTATAAATTCTCTGGATTTTCTCCATAATTCTTGTGCGATCATTTTTCGATTGAATAACTTTTTCATCAAACTTTAATTTCCACTTACCATCTACCTTTATAATCAATCGTTTCCCTGAAACAAGATTTTGAACCTTTCCCCCTTTATTCTTTTTCTCTTGATACCCTATAAATTCATATTGCTCAGACTCTCCTGTTTCTCTATTTTTCATAACACGATAGATAATCTTTGAAAGTCCGCGCCCAATATGCAAAGACAGCATTTCTTCAGGCTTAAAACCTTCTATATCTTTTGCAAACTGCCCATCAGACAATGGAAATCCTGACGGCAAAGCTCCATGCTCACGACCTCTAGGGCCAACATAGCTGCTAATATCAATATCATTAAAAACTTTTTTATTTCTTGGGTCATAAGCCAACTTAATCTTATTTTCAATTTCCTTCTTCTCCAATTCCTTTTCAGTCTTTTCTTTATCCCAAGATCCATCTTCTTGCTCAAGAAACTTCTTATAAGCAATGCAAGAAAAGAGAGCACTCTCATCATCTGTGCGCCGATATCCAAAGAAATGTAAAGTTTTTACTTTCTTTGTTAAAGAATCTTTTTCAACAACAAGAAATATCTCGTCAAATCCTCTTATTCCAAAACCTATTCTTTTCACATCAGATCTTTTGACAAAATCTGGAAAAAGAAGACCCGAAGGAACTATTCCGTCTTTAAGTTCAATCGGACCCATATAATCTGTCAGGCGAATAATTGGATATCTATCTTCAAGATTTGAGTTATAAATATCTTGAAGGCGTGAATTTATTTGGGCACGAAATTTCATGCGATCAATTTCGCTCAAAACAGAGCGATCAAACTCAATTAAACTATTTACTTTTTCTAAAGTTAAACCTAAAGATTCTGGTTCTATTTTTAATTTAATACCACTCGAAGCAATAACCACAGAACTACTCTTAAGCGGAAGATGAATAACAAATCGTGCGCCTAAAGGTTCTTCGATTGTGCTGCCTATAATATTTTCCCCTTTTATCGTTCCTCCATGCGCCTCGACAATCTTTTTACATAAATTAAGCCCTATGCCATGGCCATCTACCTTTCCATACGTAGCTTCGAATTTAAACAATTTTGGAAACATCTCTGAGTCAATCCCTGGACCTGTATCTGAAACAGTAATTTTTGCAAAATCACCATCTTTTTCCGTTTTAATAGAGATTAAGCCATCTGTTTGGCCTATAGACTCTTTCGCATTTTTAATAAGATTTATAATCACATGACTAAACCTGAACGCATCAAGAGGGATATCTTCAATTTCAAAAGAAAAGTTTATGCTAATATCAATAGTCTCTCGTTGTTTTTGATGATATGAATTTTCAATAACAGAATTAAGATTTGCCATCTGCAAATGAACATCAGAAAAACTAAAATCATCTTCTTCTGCCACACTCAAGAGCTCTCTAAATTGTCTAAATCCTGATAAAAGAATAGGATAATTTTCTAAATTTCTCTTTTCTCTGTCTAAGCTAATCATTTTTGTTTGAATCAAGATTAAATCTGTGCTGAGTTTCTTTAGGTACGCTTTTCGAGTTGCATCTTTTTGCTCACTACACGTTCGAGCAAATTCAAATTCATCAAGGCTCTGATCTACAAAATTATTAATATCATCAAAATGCTCCCAATCTTTCAAATCAGGCAACAGCTCTTTTAACAGATTACATAAAACAGCACGATAGTTTCCAACTTCATGAAAAATTTTTTTATATTCTTGATCAATAATTTCTTCATACGCTTTTTGTCCTAACCTCTTTTTAAGCGCACTTCTTCGCTCTTCCGCTCTTTTTCTTGTTGCCTCCCATCGAAACCTCTCTCTTCTTATCTCTTTAAGCTCATCAACTCTTTTAGGATTTTTAAATCTAGAATTAGACAACCAAGGTCTAGATTTAATAATAGAAGATGCTTTAGCTGTATTCTGATTTTTATTATTTAAAACTGGTGAGGCAGCAATTTCTAAGTCATTTTTTTCGATAGCATAATGCTTCCAGGCATTTAAAAGGCTAATATCATGAAAATACTTTTGCTTGCTTCCTTGTCTCTGAAGACGCTGATCAATCTCTTGCTTTAAATCTTCTGGCAAGGGCTCTCCGTTAAAGAAAAATCTCATCCATGCATAAGGTGAAAGCCTGCTCATGCGAACAGAAATTCCAAAATTATATTTCGATAAAAACTCCTCTTTGGTTTGTTCAATTAAAAAACGATCTTCATCATCGTTATCTAAAACAATGTTAGTATTGATTCCTTCTGCGTTTAAAACAGAGAAAATATATGATGCGGTTTTCTGAGTAAAATCGTCTTGATCGTAAGCCAAGAGAACTTTTAGCTGGCTATCTTCATGAACTTCCTTTTTATTATTCTTAGCTTTATTCTTTATAATCCATTTTTCTGTTTCATCTACAACCGTGTTAACAACTCTCGCAATATTATCAAAAGACATCGCATTAAAACCAGATTCCGCGCTTCCCAAAGAAACACGAGCCTTTCCGTTAAGGCTTATGCTGTCATCAATATCCTGAGATAAAATTTCTTTCTTAGAAAATCCAACCGCAGCTCCATATCCATGCTTTCCTAAATAAAGAAGAATCTTCTTAAGAAATGCTCTTTGACCGTAGCCTACCTTTTCTTTGGCCCACATATATTCTTGTCTTCTTGCTTTCTTAATTAAAAGATCAACATCTCTATTAATATTTTTACGTGTAGAAATTCGCTTTGATGAGAAATACTTACGCATTTCTTTTGATCTTAAATCTTTCATAATTTCATAAGCTTCATCTAAGGACAGATATATCATTAAAAGCTGATTCTTAAAAGTTTTCGCGCTCAATCTTTCAGGTAACGCTTGATAAATAGAAGACAACCGATCTGTCTTTATCGCATACCCATTATTTCGTGCCATATCAACTAACCGAATAATCTTTAAGTATGGCGGAATGCTTTGGAATTCTTTAGAATCTATTTCTTTTTGGGTCCCAATATCATCAACAAAAGCTATCACAGTAGCGTAATCGAGCAACGTAATATGAAAATCTTTTATCTTCTCTCTCAATTCTTCCGGAGCCGATTTCCTTAAAAGATCTAAAAAGATACTCAAGGATGGTGTTCCAAGATTAATAGACTTTTTAAAGAAATACTGAATAATCTCTAGAGCATGAGAATGCTGAGAATCTTCACTAAACATGTCTATAAAACTTTCGTCCTTCCAAGCATTCTCGCATTTCTTTAAAAGTTTAGATTTACTCATATTTACAATTTTTTGCTTTTTCATCCACTCAAAGATTCCTGCGGATTCAAAAGCAGAATCAATGAGATCGCTAATTGAAATCTTTTCTAAATTCCCCCTATTAATTATTCGATATATAAAATTCTTTATTGCAGGCGTGATATCTACATCTGATAAAGGGAGGGAATTTCTTATTGCCATGCTAATAATTTCTTGAATTTTTTCATCACTATCCATCAACAAAAACTTTTTAGATTTAATAAAATTTTGTATTGCCTGATCTTCAAAAGTCTCAATAACATTTTGAGCCGCCTTTAAAGTTATTGGATTTGAAAAAATCTTATCTCGGGTTAAATATGGTGAAATTTTAGAAGGAAGGGCTTGAAAAATATGATGCAAATCTACAGTGTTAACAGAAGAAACTTCAACAACTTTTGAAAAAAGAAAAGTAAGTCTATGTGTTTCCGGCGCTTCTAAAAATTTCTTTGATCTTAAATATTTTAAAACAGAACGATGCTGAAGTCCTGCAATTAAATGCATATAATCTGAACACGAAATAAGAGGCAAGCGAATTCTCTGGGCGACATCTTTCGAAACTTTCTTTTTTAAAGATCTTAAAGCTGTTTGCAAATTAGACGTTCCTAAAGAAATATCATTTTTAATTGCCGTCTTTAAGAACCAGGTGCTAATCTCTTCTTCTGGATCATTCAGCGACTTTTTAAATTCCGCATCCCTTAGAATCGAATCAATAGCTTTATCAATTTCTTTAGAATCCTCTTTTGCGCTTTCGTTCTTATGATTTTGCAGCCAAACATTTGATTTTAGTCCAAAATTCTTAACAATCAAATCTGATATTTCAGAATGATCAACATTCAGATACTCAACAGCTTGTGTAAAGAATGTATCATGCTTACCTGAAAACTCCATTTTTCTTAACAAAAAACTTTCTTTTAACAGCTTATTCTTTAACGCATGCGCTTTTTGTGAACGATTTAATAATCTAAATCGAAGAGTTTTAAATTCTTCAGAAATCTTTTTTATTTTTAAAATACTATAAACAAGATTAACAAAATCAAATGAAAAATCATTTGAGAAGATATCTCTTTCTTTAAAAATTTTTGAATCTAAAATATTTGGTAACGCGTTGTAAATAGCGGGCAAGCTATAGGATTGCAATGGTGCTAGTTGTCTTATTTTCTTAATAAAAGCCAACAACCTGAAAGGCTTCATTTCTTCTTGATATTCTTTAGACTTAAAGAAGTTTTTTATGTCAGGATGCTCCAATGATGCTCGAATATAAACGAAATCTGAAAATTTTACATATTTCGCTTCTTTGCCAGGAAGATATTTTATCAGACTTTCCGGCAATTCCTCATACAACTTCTCCATAAAATCTCTTATCCCAGATGCATAAAGATCAATATCATTCGCAATAAAATATGAGATCATTTCAAATAAAACGTCTTTTTCTCTATCTAAAAGAATATTTTGAAATTCTTTATCTTCAATGAGACTTTTTATAACATCTCTTGTGGCATCCCCTCTTTTTTTAGTTGTCTTATGCCGCCTAGTCCACTGATGAACATTTTCTCCAAACATATCTATCATATTCTTCTTAAGCTGAAAATCTTCACTAGGAAACTTTCTTAAAATCTCATTTATAAATCTTTTACGATGAATATTTATTTCTTGATTTCCAATTTCTAGTTTAAGATCTCGCGCTTTCTGTAAAACCATATCAAGCTGCTTGTCCTCAACAACTCCTTGATATCTTAATTCTCTTAAGAAATCCTGCATTTGAGAATTATCTTCCACATCTTTTTTAATCATCACAACATCTTTAACAGTTATCGCATGACTAATAAAATAATCCTTAGAAATCTTGCCTGTAACTTTATCGGGAAGAATTCTGAAATAATTGTTAAGACGTGTTTCATCGCTAAAAGACGCACCAAATTCTTTCATCCTAATTAATAATGCTGTCAGGCGATAATGCTCATCTAAATTACGAAAATCTTCAGAATCTACAATCTTGATAATCTCTGGATGATTAAGTGCTGACATAAAATAAGCATAATCTTCAAAATTCACACTAACGCTTAAAACTTTACTCTTAAGATCTTCCGACAAATGTTTTTTTATCTCTGCGAGGAAATCACGAAACCTAACTGATGTTCCTAGAAAAATTTTATTTCTAACAGCATAGCGAATGATCTCACTATTAACGCTTTCCGCTTTTCTAGAAGATTTAATAAAGTCTGGATTTCCTGCCAAAGAAATTGCAACTTCTTCAATTTTCTCTTGAGAACCTTTTTCTTTTTTGTTTCTCTCAATCCAACCATAGAAATCATCTCCAAACATTTCTTGAACTTTTAAACGAATCTCTTTAGAAATACGCTTACGCTCCTCAGGCGAATATTCTGAAGCTTTAAAACCTAAAAAAGTAGACGTAAGAATATTCGACGAAGAGATATTCTTAGAAACAATATTATCATCAAAAATCGGCTTAAGGCTTAGATCAACTTTTTGTAAATCTGAACTGGCCACCCATCTTGGTGCACGCCCTGAAAGATTAGATTTATATTCAATATCGCCTGGCGTAACACATTCAATTCCGCCAGAGAAATATTTTCTTGGAATATTCTTATCTGTCCCAAGATCTTTCTCAATCTTTACAAAATCGCAAACACCTTTTTCAAAAGCTTCTAAATACTGATTATAAATCTTTTGAGAAACCTTACTATCCACAGGATCGATACCTTTAATCTTGCCTTGATCTGCGTAAATCTGACTTAAAATGGATTGTTTTAATCTATCCTTAAACCATGTTGCTAAAATCATCGAATTATAAATTTGCCGTAATTGAGCGAAGTTTTTGCCCTCATTAACTTCTTTCTCAAGTTCAGGAATCAAAATCTCTCGAACAATTTCAGAGGCAAGAGCATTATCGGATTTTAAAAATGCATCCCTCGTTTTTTGAAAATCTGCGCTTCTTTTAAGCGCGAGGTAATCTTGCTCTAGCATCACTTTTAGCGAAGATTCCACAACGAAGGCTCTGTCTGCTTTTACGTAAACTTTAACCTTGTTAGGAGCAATCCAAACCTTATTAAACGTATCTATAGGAATCTGGGTTGTGCCATATTGCTCATAAGCCTTTTTGTATACGCGCCCCCAGAACTCCTTTCCTGTTTTACCTTCAGGATGAATCAAAGATGCCGTCACTTGCTTTAAAAGATAGTCCTGAGCCAACATATCTCTTCCCATCTCTGTCCTTGCAAGATCATCAGGAATAATCCGATGCTTTTCATGAGGCGAAAGATTAACCCAAAGATTGTCTTCTTTTAAAGTCAAAGCAGATAAGAAATAACTAATTAATTTCTCTGTTTCTTTCTTAAGTTCTTGATTTTCGAGCTTAGATTCAGCTTGATCAATGATGAAATTAAGCCTCAGAGGATCTTTTGGAAAAACCTGTAGTCCTCGCACAATCAAAGGCGTAAAAGGCTCACTTAAATTAACAAGTGTCCCTGCAGAAGGCATTCCTAAAGCATTCTGAGCCAATGCTTTAGGAATATATGAAGGAAAAAGCACGCTTTCCCCGAATGCCAAAATAACAAACAAAGAAATGGCTTTTAATAAAATTTTATTTTTAAATATATATATATTCATAAGTAATCTTTATATAAGTAAGAATTTTCTAAAGTATAGCATATGGGGGCATTTTTGCCACAAAACCAGCGCTTACGTGCATAAACCCGAAAACTCCTTGCAAAATGGTGTAGAGAGGTCTATAATCAGAAAAATTTAAAGAAATCATCAATTTAGGAGTTACCATGTTAAAAGCTTTTAGAAGAGGTGCTGCAAAGAAAGTAGCTTGGGTCTTAGCAATTATGATTACAATTTCATTTGTTTTCTTTGGGATTGGCTCTTCCCTGCTTCAACCAGATTCTGGCTCTTATGTGGGTAAGATTTTTGGTAAAAAGATCTCAAAACAAGACTTTGGAGATGCTTTCTTGCATGTTCGAAATCAGGCAATATTAAGATACGGAGAAAACTTCTTTAAGATTAAAGATTTTCTAGATCTTGAATCCGAAACCTGGGATAGATTAGTTCTTTTACATGAAGCTAAAAAACAAAAAATAAAAATTAAAAATGCTGATGTTATCAAAAATATTGCTGAACTCAATATTTTTAAACGCAATGACAAATTTGATCCTAGTTTATATAATCAAATTGTTCAATATGTCTTTGGATGCAAACCCCGTGACTTTGAAGAAGGAATTCGTGATTCTTTGATATTTAAGAAAATGTACGAGCAAGAAACTGATCCTATCACAGTCTCAGATGAAGAAGTTCTTCAAGCCTATAAAAATCAAAATGAGAAAGTTGATATTTCTTATATCCCTTTTTCTTTTGTCAGTTACATAAGTACAACTGAAATCACCAAAGAAGAAGCTGTTAGCTACTATGAAGAACATAAAGACGATTTTAAGATTCCATTTATGATCAACGTCGAGTATTTAGCTCTTGAATATCCCGAAAAGGCAGAAGACGATCAGAAATCAAAAATTAAAGATCAAGCAACTCAACTCAAAGAAGACCTTTTTGAAAACATCACAATTTCTGAACTAGCTAAAAAACATGGGCTAACAATTCAAGAAAGTGGATTCTTTAGCTCTCAACAACCAAACCTTAATCTTGGTTGGCCTTTAGAACTTTTCGAGCACGCACTTACACTGGAATCAAACAACATTAAAGGTCCGATTGAAACATCTAAAGGATTTTATATTCTAAGTTTAAAAGACCAGAGAGAATCTTATGTTCCAAGTTTTGAGCTTGCAAAAAAACAAATTGAAAGTGCCGTTAAGCGCACAAAATCAAAAGATCTCGCTAAGAAAGCCGCATCAGAATCGCTAAATCAGATTAAGACTTCTTTTGAAAATCAATCAAATCTTAATCTAGACGATGCTTCTAAGAATTTGGAACTTAAGATTGAAAAACCTGCACCATTTAAGCGGGGGGAATATCTGCCTTTAATCGGATCATCTCCTGAATTTCATAACGCCGCCTTCGCCTTAACTGCAAGCAACCGTTTAAGTGATCCTGTTAAAACAGATAATGCATATTGCATTTTATATCTAAATGCATTTGTTTCAATTAATGAGAATGAATTTGAAAAACAAAAAGAAGACTTAAAACAGCGAATTCTTAAAGATAAAAAAGACAATGCTTTTAGCAACTTCTTGATTCGGTTACGTAAAGAAGCACAGCTTGAAGACTGGACAACACCAGCAGAACAGCAAGAAGATTAAAGCTTAAGATACAGATTTAAAAAAGAGTTTCAAAGTTTTCTGGAAGATTGTGGTTTGTCGCTTTAATAATACCATCTTCATTAATATAATAAAAACTTGGAATCCCTGAAACGCCATACTTCTCAGAGACAGAAGAATCTTCATCTAAAAAGATATCCATTGTAATATTATTCTTTCGACGATACGACTCAACATTAGATCTATTTTCCCCCACATTAACAGTAACCAAAGCGATGTTTCTTTGTTTAATTTCATCTTGTCGTGAATTTAAATCTCTCAAAGCTGTTCGGCAATGCGGACACCACGTAGTCCAAAAAAACAAAACAGTTTTCTTATTTTCTCGATATTTAGAAAAATCAACAGACCTCTCATCTAGTGTCGAAAGACTAAAAGATGGAGCTTTTTTCCCTTCTAACGGATTCTTAAAAATAAAACTTTGACTTGATGCTTTCGTTAAAGTTATAGCAAAAAAAGCAAGGGCACAAAATCCGATAATACGAAAATACTTATTCATAACATTCTCCTTGATCTGATACAGATGTATCAATCCACTTTAAAAAATCCTGAGATCCGTCAACAATCGGTAAAGCAATAATTTCTGGGACATCATAACTGTGATATTTCTTAGTTAGCTTAACAACTTTCGAAAAAAGTTTTTTTGTTGTTTTGGCAACTAACATCACCTCGCTACTTGAATCAATTTTGCTATTCCACCAAAAAAATGATTTTACATCTTTTATAATATTACAACACGCAACCAGTTTATTTTCCAAAAGCTTAATAGAAATTTTCTTAGCCTGACTTTCATCCTCAGCTGTTATCAAAACAATAATCTTCACCATAATTCCTTATACCAAAATGTACTGTGCCTTATTCTAACTTAAAGTTAATATTTTACAAAATATTTATCTGTTATTTAGCCTTAAGTGAGCATGAAAACTGAAACCATTCGCCCAGAAGCAACATCCCCTCTTCTGTATGAAAAAAACTTTTTATCACAACATGTGCAAATATTCGAATCAAATATATTTCTTTCCTGAACACCAAGACAGCTCAGTTGTTTTTTAGCCACAGCAATAAGATCGACATAATATTTATTATCTTTTTTAAAATATTCTTCAGGAAAATTTCTTGAAAACTTTTCCTTAACCTCAAAGCAACACTTACGAACAGACGGACCAAAAGCAACTCTCAAATCCTTTGGATTTGTTTGATATTTTTTACTCATTTCCTTAACAGTAGATTTAACAATCTCCTTCTTAACAGATTTCCATCCACCATGAACAAGGCCAATCGCCTTATGCTTAGGGTCAAATAAAAATAAAGGAATACAATCTGCTGTGCGCACCGCTAAAGCAACGTTTAAATCATTCGTGATTAATGCATCAGCTTTAGGAATTTGTTTTTGATTATTAAAATCTTTTTTCTTTACGCAAACAACTCGCTTTCCATGAATCTGCTGAATATTATAGAGATTCTCTATATCTTTAATTTTATTTCTCGCTAGAAACCTTTTTTGACATAAAGACAATCTTGGCGTACTTTTATCAAAAAAGAAATCACATTGATTATCTGTAGTAAAGGCAGAGAGATGTTTAGGAAAAGATTTTAAATAGAAAACAATTGCCATAACTATTCCACTTCTTGATTCAATTCAATCGCACCCGGTTCGTCCGAAGAAGACATTTTTCCTTTTTTAAAATCTTCAATACGATTAATCTTTGTATCTAAATTCTTAAAACTTTTATCGCGGATATCAGCATATAAATGAACTGTCTTTTTCATCGACTCGCCAAGAGCGGTAAATCGATCTTTAAATGTTGCATACGTCTTTACAAAAAGATCAATCATGCGAATAATTTCTTTTGTCGCTTTTTCGTAATAAAAATTTTCAAATGCTTGACGAATTACAGAAAGCATAGAATACAAAGTAAACGGCGAACACAAAACAACCTTTTGTTTCAAAGCTTCATCCATCATAAAGGGAAAACTTTCTTGAATAAATCCAAAAACTTGTTCATTGGGAATAAATACCAGCACAAAATCTAAAGTTCCTTCAGATGGATTAATATACGAACGGCTTCGAATCTCTTTTAAACGTTGCTTAACATCAGATAAAAATTGTTTTTTATACAATTCCTTTTGATTTGCGTCTTCAGTATTAACCATTTCTCGATAATTGCTCAATGGAAACTTAACGTCCATATTAATTTTATGTTTGTTAGGAAGCAAAAATGTATAATCTGGTTTCGTGCCAGAAGAATCAATTTTTGCCTGCTTTTTATAATTGATACCTTCACGCAAGCCACAAAGCTCAATAATGTCTTGAGCCATCCGTTCGCCCCATTCCCCTCTTTTTTGATTATTTCCTAAAACGTTAGTAAGCTGATTCGTTGTTTCCTGCAGCTTTAATGTCACCTGAGAAGTATTCTTAAGCTCATTCGCAAGACTTCCATATTTTTCATCTCGGTCTTTTTCAAATCGGTGAACAAGTTGTGAGTATTTTTCAATAGAATCCTTTAAATCTTTAACTGAATGCTCAACAGCCTGTTTCTTAATTTCCATCTCAGCAACTGATTTCTCTTCTAGCTGTCCTCGAGAAAAGTCAAACTCTTGACGAACTTCTTTTCGAATAATTTCTTTTAAAATTAATATGGTTGCTCCAAAAGAAACAACAATAGCAAAAATCGAACCTAACAAAACCCACAGAGAAATTTCCATACCACTCCTTTATTTTATAAATCGTCTTCTTCAACTAAAACCATTTCGTTTTCTTTAACAGAATTTAACTTTTGCCAGTCACCCTCAATTTTTCCAATAATATTAACAGAACTAGCAGAGCGAATCTCGCCAGGTTTACTAATTGGCGTAGATCCAAAGAATATACAAAAGCAATCTCCTTCTGGCCAATATCCAAGATCTCCAATTTCTACTGTTTCAGACGAAAATCCCTGTTCAAGTTCACATTTAACTGGAATCTGAAAATAAACTTCTTGTCCCCAAAGACTTGTAAATGACTTAATTGGCAAAGCATCCCAAACCTGTCCGGCAGCTTGCGATCCATTTAACTTTCCCTTAAACTCTAAATCTCTTATTCGAATAACAATGTTCTTCATAGCCCCTATAGTATCCTTAAACTCATTATCTCTGTAAAGAATTTTTTATATTGCTCGATGAATTGATTTCTCTCCATACTTATTCTTAATCAAATCAACAGCCTTGTGAATACGCTCTTTCTTTTCTTTAGCATTCTCTTTAAATAAGCTATCTTGAATATACAATTCTTTAAAATTTGAAACTCTTACACCAAGCAACCTCACTTTATTAGCGGCTGTGTAAAATCCTTCAAACAAATTTCGAGCATTTGAATAAATATCATCAATAAAATTTGTCGACACTGAAAGAGTTACTGCGCGCGTATACGTCTTAAATCCCTCATAACGTACTTTAATCGTAATTGTCTTACCCCTTAATTTCTCAACACGAAGACGTCTTGAAACTTTTTCACTTAAATATAAAAACGTTCTATGCAAGACTTCCTTGTCACTCGTATCATGCTGAAAAGTATGCTCATGACTCACAGACTTTACTTCATCATTAAACTCAACAGAGCGCTGATCGATGCCGTGAGAAAGACAATAAAGATGATCGCCTGTCTCTCCTAGCTTCTGACAAAGATCTTCTCTTTCATGATGCGCAAGATCTCGAATTGTTTTAATGCCCAGGCCATTTAAAATTGCCTTTGTCTTTGGTCCTACGCCCCAAAGTTTTTCAATAGGTAAAGGCCACAAAAAATCTATCAGATGATCCTTCTTAATCTCAAGAATGCCGTCTGGCTTACAAAGGTCAGATGCAATCTTTGCAGCCATCTTAATGGGTGCAATTCCCACAGAAGCAATCAAGCCTGTTTTCTCTTTAATGCTTTTTTTAATCTTAAGGCCTGCGTCTAGCGCAGGACCGTGGATTCGCTCTGTTCCCGTAATATCTAAAAACGCCTCATCAACGCTAATCGGTTCTACATCAGGCGTAAAATCATATAAAATCTTAAAAATGCGCTCTGACATCTCATGATACCGAGACATCCTGCCCGGTAAAAATATTGCATGCGGACATTTCTGGTAAGCCTTGGAGATAGGCATAGCCGAATGAATGCCAAACTTTCTTGCCTCGTAAGAACACGTCGAAACAACACCGCGACCTTGCCCTTTCTTCGGATCTGCGCCAATAACAACAGGCTTTCCTTTTAGGCTTGGATTATCCACTTGTTCAATAGCGGCAAAAAAAGCATCCATGTCGATATGCACAATAGTGTGTGCCAACATCAAAACTATTTTTTATCTTCTTGCATCAATTTTAGAATCTGATCAAGCCTGCGAACGACCATCATCGGTGCATACAGAATCCACAATATCAGTGCAAGCTTTAAAAACATCATGCACGCCATCACTTTTGGATCACCCATCATTGGACACATCATACATCCTCCTTTTTTTTGTTTACTTATTATAAACGTTAAACGAAATTTTTGAAAATATTTGTTTTAGAACTTGAATTCACTCTTTTGATTGCTATAATCATTGCTTACAATTTATTAAGATAACTTCAGGAGGGTGAAGAATGAAAAAGAAATATTCATTTTTAAAAGATAGCTTAGCGCTTATGGAAATTCGAAAACATAAATGGATTGAGAGCGAAAAATATAAAAAAGAAATTGGATTTGCAACAGCAGCTGTTGATTGGGTTAAAAACTATGGAAACACTTGGAAGCTAGCTCGACTAGGAACCTCTAACGACATTGATGTTTTTGTAGAAAAAAGACGCTATCGTCGATTTAGCGTAAATTTTCCTATTGAGATTATGTTTAACGACATCGTCATCAAAACATCTTCAACCAACATCAGTCTTTTAGGACTTTGCTGTGAAACACGTCTTTGCTTAAAAGATGTCTCTTCCCTGGAAATCAGAATTAATTTCTCAAATCAACGGTCTAAGACATCACATCTTTTTAAAGCACAAACGCTTCGCTCATCAAAGAAAAACATGTCGCGTGGCGAAACAATATATAAAAATGTTATTTTATTTGATGAACATTTAAGAGATGTTTTAAGAGAACACTGCACATCCTTTGTCAGCGAAACTGTTACAGTCTAGATTGCATGAGAAAAACTTCTTAAAGGACACTTTTCACATAAAGGGTTTCTTGCTTTGCAAAAAGTTTTACCCACATAAACTATCAATGCATGATACTCATTAAATACGTCAACATCAGCTATTAGGTTCTTTAAGAATAAATCTTGGAGAACCTGGTAGCTAATTTTTTCTTTAAAGAATCCATGTCTAGAAAAAATTCTTTCTGTATATGTATCGACAACGAAAACAGGTTTCTTAAAAGCATACAAAAGAATTGAATCGGCAGTCTCTGGACCAACTCCATTAATGCTTAAAAGTTTTTCACGCAATTCTCCCGTCTCTCGTCTTGCCATTGCATTTAAGCTTCCATCAAATTCTTTAAAAAGAAAATCAACAAAATTTTTTAATCTCTTTGCTTTCATCCGAAAATAGCCTGATGATCGAATCAAAAAAGAAATATTCTTTTGATCAATTGCCCTTAATTCTTTTAAAGATAAAAGTCGATGTAATCGTAAATTCTCAATTGCTTTTTTTGTGTTATTCCAGTTCGTGTTCTGGACAAGGATTGCGCCGATAATAACTTCAAGGCGTGTTTTGGCAGGCCACCAGCCTTGAGGACCAAGGCTTGAATAGAGTTTTTGATAAATCTTCCTTATTGAGACTTCGCGTTTCGATGTTCCCATTTAATCAAGTTTCCTGCATCACCAAAATACAAATATACTTTTTCTGAACCATATATCTTATCGCAATAACGATAAAGCCACAGCTGCGAATACTCTTCTAGATTCAAAGGTTTTTTCTTAAATATAGGATCACCAAACTGATCACTAAAATCTTTTTTTGTTTTATATTCTGATATCTCATCTTCCTTGATCGCTTTAAGAAGTTTTTCAAATTGAACATCCTTTGCAGTTACATATTTCTGCTGACCAGCCATGTTAGCACCCGCAGATTTAAGTCGGAACAATTCTTCCGCATGCAGAAAACTACACCCTGAAGATAAAAATACAATCAAACAAATAGATAGAATAATGCGCATCGAAAATCCTTTATTTAAAACGAAAATGGACAAAGATTCGTCCCCAGTTTTTATCATCCTTCTCTATCCTATGATAAACGTTTTTGTAGTTTTTTTCCAGAAATCTTAATACATGTTTTTTAAGCTGTCCGGAACCTTTTCCAGGAATAATTTCAACAAGTTTAACGCGTTTAGCCTGAGCTTGAGACATGATATCTGTTAATGTTTTTTGAAGCTCTTTACCGTCTGAGAAAATATGATGAAGATCAACTTTTAATTTCATTTAACCTTTAATTTCCCTATTCTCTTTTTTCAGAGACTTTATCAATATCTCAATTTCTCGAGTGCGTTTTTGAATAAATTTTAAACGCCTACCAAATTCCTTAAGTGTTTCACTATTTCTTTGGCTATGAGGCTCGGAAAGAACGCGCGCTTTTATATAGTTTTCTGTTTCCAGATCCATCTTTTCTTTTTCTAACTTCTGAATTTCTTTTTTATTATCAGCAACTTTTTTTAATGCTTGTTTATGCTTCTTATGAAGCTCATCAATCACGGAACTTACATTTCTTTGTTTCTTTTTCTGTTCTTTTTCTTTCTTCTTCTCTAATTTTATCTGCTTCTTTTCTTTAACCTGTTTTTCATCTTCTACAATTCTTTTTTCAAGATAATAATCTAATCCTCCATGAAATTGCTTTACCTTTCCACAATCAACTTCAACAACATGATTTGCAATTTCTTTAACAAAGAATAAATCATGACTAATAAAACACAATGTGCCATCATAAGCCTGAAATGCTCTTGTTAACGCTTCAACTCCATCAATATCCAAATGCGTTGTTGGCTCATCCAATAAGATAAAATTAGGCGGATCAACTAAAAGCTTTGCGAGAATAACGCGACTTTTTTCTCCTCCAGACAAGACTCGAACCGTTTTAAAAACATCATCATCATGAAAATTGAAAAGTCCTAACAAGCTTCGCACTTCTTGCGCTCGAACTTTTCCCTGCGCACTTGCTGAGACCTCATCTAAGACAGTGCTCATTGGATTTAGAACATCTAGCCGGGTTTGTGAGAAATACCCAAGATCCACGTTGTGACCTAACCGTCGAGTACCCGTATCAGCAGAAATAGTATTAGCCAGTATCTTTAACAGCGTTGACTTTCCGGCGCCATTTTCTCCAACCAAACAAACACGCTGTCCTCTTATAATCTCGAAATCTAAATTTTCATAAACTTTTGTTTCTCCGTAAGACTTAGAAACTTTATCAAGATTAATAACATTATACCCACTTCGATCGATGTCAGAAAACTCAAAATCCTTAATACTTCTTCGCTTATAATCAATCTCGATGTTTTCCATACGCTCAATCATTTTACGCTTATTGCGAACCGCTGAAGCTCGATTTGGCTGCGCATGAAAACGTTCACAAAATCGCTCTAGCTGCTGTCTCTTCTTTTCAATTATTCTTTGTCTTTTTTCAAGACTAACTTCTTGCTGACCTTTTTGTTCTTCATATTCTGTATAATTACCCTTAACTTTTACAATGCGCGCATTTTCAAGAACAATATTATAATTGGTGACATCATCTAAAAAGATTTTATCATGCGAAATCATAACAAATGTTCCTTTGTAATGACTTAAGAAATCTTTTAGCCAAAGCGTTGCATTTAGATCTAAATAATTTGTAGGCTCATCTAATAAAAGAATATCGTATTGATACGCCAAAAGCTTTGCCAAAAGTGTTCGCATCTGCCAGCCACCACTAAGATGACTAACAGGTTTATGAAAATCACTTTGTTGAAATCCAAGTCCAGCTAAAATCTTTTCTGCCCGATGCTCTAGTTCATAAATTCCAAGCTCTTCAAGCTGATGCAAAACATCCCCATATCGCATCGTGTCTGCCTTATTCGAATCTTCTAAATTTCTTTTTTCTTTCTTCAGCGCAATCATTCGATCATCACCAGATGTTAATTCTTCTAAGACGGTTCGCTTAGAATCAAAAGAGGCTTCTTGAGGCAAATAACCAATATTTAAATTCTTTTGCATCTGGATCTCTCCGCCCGTTGGCTCCATCTCTCCTCGAATGATCGAGAACAAAGTTGTTTTTCCTGAACCATTTGGTCCCGTAAGACCAATTTTCTCGTTTGGATAAATGCTAATCGAAACATCATTGAATAATGTTCGATTTGTAAAATTCTTTGAAAGATTTGTAATTGTAATCATAATTCTTTAAGGCTTTTTATTTCCTGAGATGTCAAATCTCTCCATTTTCCTAATTTTAGTGTTCCCAATTTTAAAGGTCCCTGTTCTTCACGCTTTAAATACCGAACATAATGTTTCATCTTCCCAAACATTACGCGAACTTGTCTTTTTCGACCTTCATGAATTTTAATTGCTAACGTCGTTTGGTTTATCGAAGTTTGAACATCAAAGATATTGCATCGAGCAGTCTTTTTTCCATCAACAACAATGCCTTCTTCAATGCACAAGCGAGTTTTTGGTTTCAATGCTCCAACAATTGTAACCTTGTAAACTTTATCAATGTTAAACTTTGGATGAGTTAACTTGTACGCCAAATCACCATCATTTGTAAAAACAAGGAGTCCTTCTGTTTCTCGATCTAAACGCCCAACAGGATTTAAACTTCGAAGATTCTCTGGCAAAAGATCAAAAACAGTCTTTTTGGCAAAAGGATCTTTTGAAGTCGTCGTATATCCAGCTGGCTTATTTAAAAGAATATATTGATAATGCTGACCTTTAATTAATTTCTGATCAACGTACACAACATCTCTGCTAGGATCAATCGGCGTTGATGGCTCACAATTAATTTGTCCATTAACCGACACCCTTTGTGACTGAACAAGCTCCATTGCTTTTCGTCGAGAACATACCCCGGAACGCGATAAAAAAACCTGGAGACGAATATTAGATATTTCTTTGTCGGATGGCTTCATAAAGTATTATCGATGTTGCGACAGAGACATTAAGCGAGTCGGCTTTTCCGCGCATAGAAATAGATACGATCTCATCTGCAGAATTACGCCAGAAATCATCGAGCCCGTTTTTCTCACTTCCCGCAACAACAGCTAAAGGATTTTTCATATTAATTTTTGTATATTCTTTTTCAGAACCTAAAAAAGTAGCACAAATTATTATTTTATTTTCTTTGAGAAACTTAACAGTCTCTTGACTACTTGCTTTAATAACTGGAACTGAGAAAATAACACCTGTACTTGAACGAATCACATTCGGATTGTAGATATCTGCCACTTCATCACAAACAATTACAGCCTCAACCCCAGCTCCGTCACATGTTCTTAAAATAGCTCCTAAATTTCCTGGCTTCTCCAATGATTCAACAACAACCAACAACGGATTAGACGATAATTTAAGATCTGAGAATTTAGCTTCAGGTTGCTTACAGATAGCAAGAATACCCTCTTTTCGATTACCAAAACTAATTTTTTCAAAAATATCTTTTTTCAATAAGAAAACATTTTCTACTAATGAACAAGCCTCCTGAATAAAACTATCATGCTGGTTTTCTTCAAAAAAATTCTTTGAGAAATACAAATCTTTAAAATAAATGCCCGCGTCGAATCCTCGCATAGTTTCTCGAAGGCCCTCAACAATCATGAGATTCATTTTATCGCGAACACTTCTCTCTCTCAGCTTAACAACTTCTTTGACGCGAGGATTACTAAAACTTGTTATTTCATTTAGATTTGGCATTTTTAAGAGCTAAAACAACTTTTGTATTGGGTTCAAAATTCTTTGTGTCCCAAGATTGAATTATTTCCTTTCGTGACGATGACCACAAACTCTTATAAGTCTCCCACCCCATTTTTGGTCCCTGGCGATTAATCCAAGAACTATTCGGATAATAACTTAGCACTCCATCAGGGAAGCAAGAATTCTTAATTGCTTTATATGTCCAGTAAGTCCAATGAAATTGATGTTTTTTAAAGAGGCTCAGCACATATTTAAGCCAGTCAACCTCACCATATTCATTATATCGATAATTAACCCCAAACTCTCCTACGAAAACTGGACATTTTCTTTTTTTCGCAAAATCTACATAAGTCTGGACTATATTCTTAAGCATTATTTTATCCCAATTCTTTTTTAAAGGATACGACTGGTTCTGGACAAAATTAAAAACAAAATCAATAGGGTGATAAAAATGAATACTTAAAACTATATTGTCATCAACAAAATCATCTAGACAGGAAATATCTGTTGCCCAAAGATTTCCTTCAATAAATAAAATATGATTCTTATCGTGCTCTCGGATACCTTCAATAACTCGATGATAAAATTGATTTAATTTCTCTTTATCATGCACAACAGCTTCATTAAGAATATCGTATCCAGCAATCGTTGGATCATCAGCATAATGCTTAGCTAAAAAAGACCAAAGCGCAACTGTGCGTTTTTGAAAACTTTCTCTTTTCCACAAATCCGCCTTACCAAGACTATCTGAATGCCAATCATGATTTTGACATCCCACAGCTGCATGCAAATCTAAAATAATATACAAGCCATGCTTTTTTGCCCACTCAACAGTCTTGTCCAAAACTTTTAAACCTTTTTGACTATAACAATAAGGTTTTGTTTCAATTAATTTATAATGAAACGGCAAGCGAATACAGTTAAACCCTAGAGAAGCAATATTTTTAATATCTTTTTCTTGAATAAATGCTTTAGTAAATTCTTTCTCAAAAGAATTCAAAGCCTGATCACCAAGATGAGAAGAGAAATTTCTTTTGAATTTTCGAACACCTTCATTTGGACTATGTAAGATATAGCCCTCCATCATAAGCCATCCGCCTAAATTTACACCTCTTAGAATAATCGGCTTAGACTTTTTATCTAAAATCTTTGTTTTGAATGTTCGAAGAAATTTCTGACTCAAGAATCAAGACCTTGTTTTTTTAAAAAACTTTTAATTCCTTTTGTATATACACCTCTAGATTTCAGAAACCCTTCGTTATGGTCGCCTTTAATCTCAAGAAATTCTTTAGGCTCAGAAGCTTTTTCAAAAAGATTTTGACCAAGCTCAAAAGGAACAATATCATCTTGTCTGCTATGAATAAATAATTTTGGAAAATCCATATCGCCAACCTTGCTTAACGAATCCATTTTTGAAAACAATAAAAAACTAGGAAGATATGGATAAACAAGTTTAGCCATATCTGATATTCGAGAAAAAGTTGAATCTACAATCAAGGCTGAGAATTTTCTATCTTGAGCAAGATCAATAATAATGGCTCCACCTAAAGATTCTCCATACCCAACAACTTTGTCCATATCAACATCATTTCGACTTTTAAGATAATCATAAGCCGCTCTTGCATCCCTGTAGAGCCCCTGCTCGCTGGCAGCGCCTTCACTTCGCCCATAACCCCTGTAATCAACAATAAAAATATTAAATCCCATATCATGAAACATCAAAAGCTTATCTAGCCGATGACTAACATTCCCTGCATTTCCATGAAGGAATAACATCGTCTTCAAAGCTCTCCTATTTTTAAAAAACCATCCATTTAAAACAACTCCATCATCTGTTTTAAAATAAATATCTTGGCAATCTGGCGAAAAATCATTGGCATACATGCTCAAATCTTTATCAGGAAAGAAAAGACTCTTGTTCTCGACATAACGAATAAGAAAGAAAATAATCAACAAGAAAAGAAGAAGAAAAATAAAACGCTTCATTAGGCTTTATCCATTTTTATAAAATTATTTTCTTGCCGATGAATAACTATCCAAATCATAGTTTATTTGGCAAGACGGCTTGGCAACTTTATCAATAGCAATATTTGCCTTCTTGAAGAATTGAACCGCCAAAGTATCATGAAAATCTGAGAATACAACCACTCGATTAATGCCCGCAGCGATCAACGCCTTCGCACAAGTTGTACACGGCATATTTGTCACATAAGCAATTGCGCCAATAACCGGATGGCCCCTTTTTGCTGCTTGCATAAGAGCATTCATTTCTGCATGATTCGTTCGAATACAATGATTATCGACAACCCAGCAACCAACATCCTCACAATGATCATCTCCGGGAATAGAACCATTATATCCAGTCGCAATAACATTCTTATCTCTAACAAGAACACATCCACAATGCATTCTAGGGCACGTTGCTCGTTCAGAAGCCAACATAGCCAATTTTAAAAAATATTCATCCCACGATGGTCTTTGTTCCATTTCTCCCCCTATTAATAAATATATGTATATATAAGTACTATATTATCAAATCCAAGAAAGTTTGCAAGCTTGTTAATTTAGATTATTCAGAAAAAACGTCCAAATAAGAAATTATTCTTTGAAGGCCTTCAGAAAATATTTCCGGAGAGGTTAAAAGACTAAAGACAAAATACGGCTCATCCTCAAAATCAAAGAAATAGCCAGGATGAATAAAAACATGTTTTTCCTTAAGAAGATCGTAAACTAATTTTTCTTCCTCGACATTTCTTAAAATTTTAGCAATTGCATACCATCCACCCTGAGGATTACGCATCTCAAGCAAATCTTTTCTTTCATGCAAAATTTTATTAAAAGTAAGTAAATTGCTCTCCAGGCGACTCTTAATTCTTTTCTGCATATCAGTCTTTAAAGACAGCCAATCGCTTAAGGCATTCTGAGAAGGCGTTGATACAGAAAGATACGTATCACAAATAATTTCCAATCGCCCTAAGGCTTCATCTACTTGCTGATTAGGCCCAGAAGTAAGAATCCAAGACAGCTTCATCTGAGGAAGCCCCAAAGCTTTTGATAATCCTCCTAAAACAAAAGTTAAAACTTCCTGATTATGCACCAAGCTATCTCCCCCGCAACCACTTGACTGAAAATCATAATCAAAAAAAACTTCATCACAAATAATACTAATATTATGTTTCTTGCAGATTTTATTTATTTCTTCTAACTCCTCAGCTGAAACAAAAGAACCCGTTGGATTGTTAGGATTCACTAAAACGATAGCCCGAGTCTTTTCTCCAATAAGAGCTTCTAGCTTTTTAAAATCAATTTTCCAATTTTGATCATATGTTAAAGAATAAAAATCAGCATTCACATCGTTTAAATTCGCCAAGAATTCAAATAATGGATAGCTAGGCCTAGGCAAAAGAATATGGTCTCCTTCATCCAAAAGAAGACGAAACAAAAAAGAATACGCTTCGCTCGTACTCGACGTTAAGATAACACAGCTAGGATCTATCGATATTCCAACCTCTTCATAAATAGACGAAACAGATTCTCGTGCAGACACCAATCCCGACGATACAGGTTGATATAAAATATTTTCTTTATTTAAGAGAGGGTTTAAGATTTTTTCTTCTGGATAATCAATATGACATTTTGTTGGATTCGACACAGTCAAATCTAAAATGTCACAACCTTGACTTTTTAAATCTTCATAAAGATGTGTTAGAGGATTTTTTTCTAAAGACCAGCTAGTTCGTTTGGAAAACATAAATTCCTAAAAATACTATATTTCTTGAAGCTTTTGGATTTCTTTTTCTTTATCTTTTAATTCTTTTTCAAGTTTTACAAATTCAGATTTTGCAACCCACTGATTTTCCTTCTCATCCTTTTTCTTTGAAAGCTCTTTATTTGTCTTCTTAATCTCAAGGATTTCTTCTTTTTGATGCTTACTTTCAAAACTTAATTCTGTTACTTTCAGAAGCAAACTTTTCTTTTCAGTGTTAATCGACTGCATGTCTTTTTTCAAGTCTCTAAGCTCCCGCTCAGAGCCTAGCCTCAAAGAATACTCATTTTCTCGCTCTGTCTGCGCCCTCGCGATATCCATCTTAAGTTCACGCATCTGTTTTGTTCGCTGCCCCAAAGAAGCTTCCTGCTCAGAAAACCACTTCTTTTCTCTTTTTAGTTTTTCTTCAATCTTTACCATGGCCTGATTCTTTTCTTTAAGCTGATCATTCGTCTTTTTTTGTTGCATCTTTAAGACATCAATATCTTGATGAAGTTTCTCAATATGCTTTCGCAACTTAACAGCAGCTTCTTGCCACTTCTTTTCTTCAGAAGAAATTTCTACAGGAGCATTCTTTCTTTTCTTCTTCTTTCTCTTCTTCTCTTCCGAAGGAAAGAAAAAAACAATAACACAAACAGAAACAACAACGAAAGCTATCAAAAGGATGATCAAGTGAAATGTGGGCATCATATTTTTCTCAATTTATTGTTAATATACACTTATTATACGTTAAGAATAACTTTATTCTATAAAAAAACCGCCAGGGAAGCATTCCCTGGCGGGACCTGAAAAGTACAACAACTACAAAAAAAGAACAATTACTTCTAACTCAAATATAGCATAAAAAACTAAAAAAAGAAGGGGTCCTGAATCTTTTTAATATTTACTCAACAACAGATCCGTTGCCTGTAATTTGCTGTGCCGCAGACTGCAAAAGCGTCATCGCCGCAACAAGTCTTCTTGATAAAACAAGAGAATTTTGCTCTCTAATTTGCACAGCTTCTTCTAAAACATTAATATGCGCTCTTTGAACAGCTAAAGTTGAATTCTGCTGAAAGCCCAATAGCCCTAAAAAAATTACTAAAACAAGCTGTATTAAAACAATAATCTGCCACAATCGAAGTTTTTTATTAATTTCAAGCTCTTTAATCTTCATGAATCCCCCTTTTTAAAATATGATTAACAATTCTTATCTATTATACTTAAATTTCTAAAATCACCTAGAGTTATTATGCCACGGCACTTTCATGCGAAGAATCTCTCAGAAATAAAACAGGTGTTTTTATGACATCAGAGACCTTGCGAACTAAAGCAAGGTCTGGATTCTCAGCCATTCCAAGAATATTTATTTGCGCAGCTGGTGCCTGCTCTAAAATTTCCGGAAACTTTCCAGTTAAAACCTGTATATCTACATCTTGAGGAAGACGCATCAACTCTGCCAATCGAGATAAATACGCCACGGCGCTATCCCTCTCTTCATTTGATTCAATAATTTGAAGAATACGGATAAAGCCATCCCAGCTTTTTTTCAATTGTAATGTTGTCAAAATAGAAAGATCAATATTCGGACTTCCTTTTCTAATCCAAAGATTAACAGCTGGATTTTCTTGATCAAGGTCAGCATCAGGATCTTGTTTTAAAACGATAACTCCAAGATTTTCAAGAGATGCCCTCTTAATAATCTCAAAAGCTTGCTCATCTTTAGACACATCATCCCCAAGCAAATATAAAAATGTGTTTGGAGGAAAATGAGTATTCTTAACCGTTTGTAAAATTGTTACTGCACTCGAAGAAACATCAGGATTTTCAACAACAATCGCCTCAGTCAAAATACCATTGCTTTTAAAAGGTTCTAAAACTTCACAAACTTTTTCATAATCCTTTTGCTTATCTTCCTTGCTTGAAACCTGAAACGCTGTCAAGCGTCCGCTAGGATAAACAATGGAATGAATCAACGGAACAGCTGAGAAGAAGTTCTTTATATCTTCAACAAACACAACAAGATTAGGTTTCCAAATTTTAGGATAATAAGGCAACTTCGCAGCTGCTTTTGCCATTTGTTCCGCTAAAAAGATTAAAAGTCCACTTCTAACATTTGGTGAATATTTTTTTGTCTCTTTTCTCATCAACCATATATAAAGAACAAAAATAACACCAATAGAAATTAAACTAAACAGCGGGTTGATCAAAAACATCACAATGACACATCCAACAGCTCCGCTAAATGAAATCATCTTTGACACTTTAAAAGATGGTCGAAAACTAGCAATGCCAATCGTCTGCTCAATAAAAACAGAAAGATTAATCAATCCATACGTAATCAAGAAAAACATAGTTAAAAGACTAGCAACTTGATTAAGCGTTCCTACTAAAATTGTAATAAGGGCTATAAAAGAAGTCAAAAGAATAGCTGTTGTCGGCTCACCTTGATTATTACGATAAATAAAAGGTTTTAAAATAGAAATATCTAATTTCTGACTTAAGGCAAAAAGTGTTCGCGGCGCTGTAACGCACATATTTAAAGCCGAAGAAAGCGTTGCTCCCATAATTCCTGCAAGAATTGGAATTCGCCAACGACCTAAATCAACAATCAGCGAAGTATTAGAAATTAAAGCTCCACTTGATGCGCGCTGCCAAAACCAAAACGTTAATACTAAATAAATAACAACGCTTACGAAAATTGCCCACAATGTTCCTTGCGGAATACTTTTCTTTGCATCGTCCAATTCTCCAGACATTGAGAGTCCCGCCATAAACCCGGTAACGGCTGGAAAGAAAACAGCAAAGGCCTTAAAAAAGTCTCCTGAAAACTTTGGAAAATATAAAGGTTCGGGATTGCCTTGCGTAGTTGTACTTAAAAATATAGAAAAAAAAGATATCGCAATAATAACTAAGACACCATATTGTAATCGAAAAGCAAATCGAGCACTTAGATAGGAAACAAACAAGACAACAAGCCAAACAATCAACGATACTATTAAAAAATCATGTTGCGGAAATGCATAAATCCAAGATTCTGTAAAACCAACAATATAAAAAGCTACAGAAATTGCCTGAGCAAGATACAGTGGTAAACCAATTGCACCCCCAGCTTCAATGCCAAGAGATTTTGTAATAATCGAATACGCCCCACCATGCCCTATGCGAATATTTGTAACAATTGAAGAAATAGATAGTCCTGTTGTAAGACTAATAACATTACTTAAAATAATAATTAAAATTGCACCAATAAGCCCAACCTCTCCAACAACCCAACCTAAGCGCAAATACATAATAACGCCAAAAATACTTAAAAGGCTTGGAATAAAAACACCTTCAAATGTTGAAAACTTTTTTATAGACATTCCTTCTCCTTATTCAAAATAAAAATTACAATTCTTTAAACAAGCCACTCTTTAATTCTATCGTAAATTTGATTGTGAATCATACGAATTTTCTTTATTTTTTCTTGATCCGATCCCTGCAATTTTGACGGGTCTTCAAAACTCCAATGAATTCGAATAGCATCTGATGGAAAACCAGGACATTTCTCAGCTGACGCTTCATCACAAACTGTAATCACATAATTATATATTCTTTTATTTTCAAGAAGACTGGATACGAATTGTGTTTTTTTATTTGAAATATCGATGCAGAACTCTTTTAGAACTTGCACAACCAACGGATTAATTTCACCAGGCTCGATGCCTGCGCTTTCAACTTCAAAGCGATCATGTGCCATTTGCCTTAAAATTTCTTCGGCCATTTGACTTCTTGCAGAATTATGAATACAAACAAATAAAACTTTTTCTTTCATTAAACATTAGGAGTTGATTAAAAGGTTTTGCAAGAAATTAAATAGATAACCAGTAAAAATAATCCCCAGCGTTGTAATTCCAAAAAATATTGCAATAAGTTGAAGGCGCATAGCTCGTCTTAAAATAACAGCTTCAGGAAGACTTAAAGCACTTGTTGCCATCATAAACGCAAGCGCTGTTCCTAGAGGAACGCCTTTTCTAAAAAGCGCAACAGCAATCGGCACAATCGCTGCACAACTTCCATACATCGGAACACCTAAAAGCGTAGCTATAGGAACAGAAAATATTCCTGTCTTATTCAACACGGAATCAATCATTTCTTTTGGGATATAATTATGGATGATAGCGCCAACACCAACACCAACAATAATCCAAATCCATAATTTCTTTAAAATAGACTTAGCTTCATTAACACCAAATAAAACTCTTTGCTTTAATGAACGAAACTCCACAGCATTTGAAGATTTATTTTCATTATCAATCAGATCTTTAACCAAATATCTCTCTAAATTCATTTTGCCAAGAATTAAACCAACAAAAATACCAACAAACATTCCGCTGGCAATATACATCGCTGTAATTTTCCAACCAAAAAATCCCAACATCAAAACAACTAAATATTCATTAATCAAGGGAGATGTAATTAAAAAAGAAAACATCACCCCCAAAGGAACTCCAAGCTTAACAAAACTTAAAAAGATGGGAATTGAAGAGCACGAACAAAAAGGTGTTAGCGCGCCGAAGCTTGCTGCAAAGAAGTTAGCAAAAATCTTTTTGCCAACAAGCCATGCTTTAATTCGGTTCTCATCGATAAAACTACGAAAGAATCCTAAGATCGCAATAACAAAAAATAACAAAAGCATAATTTTAACAGTATCATAAATAAAGAAATTCAACGCTTTTGCCCAATGCGATGCAGGATCAAGATTTATCAACGAATAAGTAAGCCAATCAACTGCTAACTGCAACATTTCTGATCATCCTCATCCTTATCGCAACAACAAGATTTTTCTTGGCTTTCTTTTTCTAACTTTTGATCAACTTTATCAAATAAATCTTTAAACCATTTTACTATAAAATTTTCCTTTTTCGGATCACAACATCCCATAATTTCCTCCTTAAAATAGATAAACTTATTTTTATTGATAGTACGATTAAACACTTCTGCTGTCAACTTTTTTCTAATTCTCGAAAATTTAAAAGTCGCTTGAAATAAAGCTAGTCATCAACTACAATCAGTTAGTTATTAACTATATATTTAAGGAGATTGTCATGTATAAGAAATTCTTTGTACTCATTTTAACTGGATTAATATTTAGTGGCTGTCAAACAACAACAGGATACAAAGCACAAACTGGCGAACTAAGTAATCGAATTCATATTCTAGAAAATGAAGTTAACAAGAAAGACCGAGAAATTTCTCGCCTTTATACTAAAATCAATAATCTTTCAAAGAAAGTTGAGCAAAAAAACGTTCAGCTTTCCAAGCTAACAGAACCTGAAAAACCTTCAAAAGAAGCCATGGAAGCGAAAGATGGATTAGGCATCATTCGTGTCAATGCCACACCTGTGCAAGTCCAGACAGCGCTTAAAAATGCTGGGTATTATGATGGCACTCTTGATGGAAGAATTGGTCCAAATACAATTAATGCGATTGGACATTTTCAAAAAGATTACGGGCTTATGATGGATAGCGTTATTGGTCAAAAAACGTGGGATTTGCTTAAAAGCTTTAAATAAATACCAAACTAAAAAGAGCTCTGTTTTAATAAACAGAGCTCTTTCTCTTTCCAACCACTACAAAAGCTTACCAATGATCTCGATGGGGCCCTCGATCCTCGCCCTCATCCTCACGATCAGATCTTCGCCCTTGCTTTTTTTCCTCTTTTTCTTTACGCGGACGCCTTTTTCCCATCTTTTCGTTAAACTTCTCATATTGCTCTGGTGTTAAAATCGATTTTACCGACAAAACACTTCTTATTTTCTCATCAACCAAGCTAGCCTGCACATCTTTTAAAGCTGTTGCTGACGCTTCAACAGAAACTTCCGTTACGCCTTCTTTTTCTAGCACCTCTTTAAGAGCTTGACGTTTTTCCTTTACCCGCTCTTTAAGGTTTTTCATCCTTCCTTTCTGTTGTTCCCGATTCGCTTTAAGCTGCACAGCTTGTTCCTCTGTGATATCAAGTCCTTTGTGCATCTTCTGAATCTCTTCCTCGCCTGGTCCCCGCCCCTCTATGTTTGGACCATCTCCATACCCGCGATCATGTCCTCTTGCCTGAGCAATGCTAGTCCAAGCAAAAATCATAACAACAACCGCTAAAAACATTAACTTTTTATTTCTCATAATCTTTCCTCCTTTCACTATCTTAGACAAAACAAACTTCTAAAAAGTTCCTTCATTTTACAAAAAATATTTCTCGATATTTGTTTCAAAATCTTCATCAAAAGAATCATCATCCTCACTTAGCGTTGCTAAATAAACAACAACTTGTTCTTCCTGTTTTAAAGCCAAATTCTGCTCTGAAACCTTAATAAATAATGTTGTTGATAAAACAACAAATAAAATGCTCGCCAAGACTAATCTGGGTCGCATCAGAGCAAAAGCATTCTTTATGTTTTCTAAGGAAAAAATATTATTAAAAATATTGCACTTCTCAGAACTAGAACTAACTTGCATTTTAATACGCTGCCAAACATTCTCAGAAGGTGAAACTCTTTCAGTGTCAGAAAAAGAATCAACCCCGACCTTTTTCGCTAACAACGCAAACTCTTCACACTTTTGACAACTCTTTAAATGATCATCAATAATCTTACGCTCAGAATCACTCATTTCACCATCGACATAATCAGTTAATAACAATTCTTGAATACTCTTACAATTCATCATGATCACCTCTTTTCTTAATAAGCTTTCCCATTTTCTCTCTAGCTCTCTTAAGTCGCGACCGAACCGTATTGATGTTTATATTTAAAGATCTAGAGACTTCTTCATAACTTAAACCCTCAATATTTCTCAGAACCACACATGCCTTTTGATCCGGATTAAGACTTGATAAAAGACGATGAACCAATTCATCATCAGGCTTTGAATCATTAGCTTTCTGCTCTTTAAAACTTACTGAATCAATTTGATAATCACTTAAAACAGCAGTTCGCTTTTTCTCTTTAATCATTTTCTTAGATCGATTAAGAGCAGCATTAATTGTAATGCGATAAATCCATGTTTTAAATGATGAGCGAAATTCAAATTTACTTAAATTCTTATAGACATTCACAAAAACATCTTGAGTAACCTCTTCAGCATCTTGATGACTATCGACAATACGGAATGCTACATTGTAAACAAGCCCACTGCTAGCCCTATAAAGGCACTCAAACGCCGCAAGGTCTCCAGCAGCTGATCTTTCCAAGATATCTTGTGCAATTTCTTGCACAATATTCCTCTCTACTTTATTAGACAAAGAAAAGGAACAAAAAGTTCCCTTTCTTTTATAAAATCTTATTTTCTCTAAGTCGCTTTATATCAAATACTTTGAGGTGGAGTAAAAAGTCTTTTATTTCCATGCATATATATAAAAATCCCAATAAAACTACTATTTTGGACATTTTATGGAGCATTGCTTAGAATGTCTATTTCTTTGCTTTTCGATCTGTTCGCGCTAAAGCTTTTTCCATACGCACTAAAGATTGTTTTTGAGTCAATCCTTCCGTAAGATGATCGCAACAAAGCGCAGCATAACCTTTTCGATTCTTCATCTTGAAAACTTTAACACTTCTTTTTCCAATTTTCATCATATGCTCCTTTCCAAGCCTTTGTTTATCTAAATGCTTAAATCCAAACCCAAAACATACCACAAGCCTGCAGCAATACGTACACCCCCTCTTGCCTCGTTTAATAAAAATTCTCTTGTTCGATTATGTTCCACTAAAATAACTTCGATTTCCTCTGTTGGCTCAAGATCTTGTTGAGGATTTTGATTTTGGACATTTCCTTCATCAATATGAACAACAACAGTTTGACTTTTTTCATCCATGAGTCCAAAATTAATTTGAAGCATCGGACTTCTGTTAATAACTCTTCCAACATATCCTGTTTCTTCTTTTAGCTCTATCAAGGCTTGAGCATCATTGCCATCAGAAAGCCCTGCCGGAAAAGCCAAAATATAATCATTAATCGCAGGACGATATTGTTTTATAATAACAAATCTTTTTGACGGAATTAAAATAGGAACAACAATAACGCTTGATACCGCATTCTCTCTTTTAATAAATTCCCAGCTAAGCTCCTGATTTTCTTTATTTAGAAATACAGCTTCTTTAACTGAAATCCATTTTCCAGCAAACAGTATTTTCTCATTTATTTTTTTCATAAGAGATCCTTTCAAAAATCCTCTATAATTATATCTGAAGAAAATGTATTGAGAAATAAAAAATGCATTATATAATTGTTTTATGCATACAATTCAAATTTCGACACAAAGCCGTAATCAAATTGTTGATATTACTCCAAATATTCAAAAGTTAATTTCTGAAAATACCTTTCGCTCAGGGCTTCTAACTGTTTTCTCTCCACACACAACAGCCGGTATTACTGTAAATGAAAATGCTGATCCAGATGTTAAAGATGATATACTTTATTTTCTTGGTAAAAAAATTCCTCAGGCTGACAATTACCAGCACGCCGAAGGAAACTCCGACGCACACATAAAGGGAAGCTTAATCAATTTCTCTCAGACTTTTATCGTTGAGAATGGGAAGATTCAATTAGGCACATGGCAAGGAATCTTTTTTATGGAATTCGATGGACCCAGATCTCGAAACGTTTGGATAAAATTTTTAAAAGATTACAATGAAGCTATTTAAAAAAAATCAACCCTTACCAAAAGAATATCTTGATGAATTTAAAGAGCAAAGCGTTTTGCTCTTTCGAGAACGAATTCAACTTATTTTTTCTTTAGTTGTAGGATTCTACCTTACCCTTTACGTTATTCATGATGCTTTATATTTTTTCTATCGATACAACTTTTCTTTTTATGCCTCTGAATATGGTGCTTTCTTAGCACTCGCGATTACAATTTTTCTTTTTTGCCGTTTATCTAAAAAAACGCATAACCTGCTTCGAATAAAAATTTATGGATATATCGTTGTTTTTGCAGTCATTAGCTTTATGTCATATCTTGATATTTTGTACCCAACAACAATGGATGATGTTGTTTCCGCTCATCTTTTTTCTTTATTCTTCGGATGTTTTATCTTACCGTGGAATGCTTTTGAGCTTATCCCAATTACAATTTTTTATTTCCTTACCTATTTCTTAGTTACTGCTTATATTTTTACTCATTATGCCTATCTTCAACCTGCTTCCGAAGTCACGGAATCATGGATTATGGGAATCATCTTGCTTCTTTTATCAGCGATGTTATGTTTTGTTGTTAGAAAAAAGGATGCTCAACGAGAAATAGAAAATTTCATTCTTTTAAAGGAGGTCGAGGCAAAGAACGATCAGATGCAAGACGAGCTAAAACTTGCTAAACGTATTCATAAGACCTTAATCCCAAAATCAATCAGCACAAATCTTGCCGATATTGCAGTCAGCTATCTTCCTATGTCCTATGTTGGTGGCGATTATGCAAAATTTCACTTCGTTGATCAAAATAAGATTTTATTCTTTATCAGCGACGTGACAGGTCATGGCGTATCAGCAGCCCTTCTCGTCAATCGTATTCATTCTGAGTTTGAAGCTTTAGCAAAGGAAACACAAGATCCAAATCTTCTTTTACAAAAACTCAATACTTTTATTAAAACAGACTTTAAAGATACCCATATGTTTCTAAGCGCATTCTGCTGTCTTCTTGATTTTGAAAAAATGACGCTTACTTTTGCTAATCATGGCCATCCAGGTCAATACCTTTATCGATCAAGAGATTCTCAGGTTGAACAACTTGATTCTATGAACACGCTTTTAGGCACTTCTATTAACAACCAAAATGACCCTGGCACTGAAAAAGAAATACCTTTCCGAAAAGGTGACAAATTGATTCTTTTTACGGATGGAGTAACAGAAACTAAGAATAAAAATATGGAAGAATTTGGTGAAACTCGCTTTGAAGGATTTATCAGGAATCATTTTGATTTAAAAGCGAAAATATTTAATCAAAAATTA
>Ga0307991_1000050_pt1 | contig 98327 bp, 81 predicted proteins | sample EllFjometagen131_FD_203146 | JGI IMG/M metagenome (GOLD analysis project Ga0307991, IMG submission 203146) | Marine microbial communities from Ellis Fjord, Antarctic Ocean - #131 | ecosystem: Environmental > Aquatic > Marine > Unclassified | place: Southern Ocean | collected 2014-10-08
TCTCTTTTTTTGAGCAAACATTTCACAGAGCTCGACGGGAAGACTTAAATCCGAAAAGCTTTTTGTTTGATTCTTAACATATCTCGCAACTAAAACCGGTATCGTTCGCTGATAAAAGACACTAACACGAAAGCGTCCAGATCCCGGATCATTATAGATAAAATCAACATCTCTATTCTGTTCAAAAATATCTCTTTTTCGTCTATCATCAAACAAAACAGCCAAAAGTTCACTCATATCTGCTTGACTAACAGGCGTCTGATCCAGATACTGCACCTGTCCATCAATGCGAGCTCTAGGCAATGCACCAAAACGCAAAAATAAATCCGATGCTCCCTTTTGAACCATCAACTTAAAAAATCTTTGTAATTTCATAATCCCTTTTAAGAATAATATTATAATTTACATTATTATTCTACATGAAAATTTATAATACCGAAATGATTTCTCATTAAATTACTTTATCATTGATTTAGAAGCTAGCGCCTTTTTTGAACGTAGGAGACGATGATAATTAATCGCAAATCGATGAGCCTCATTTCTAATGCGCTGAACAAGCTTTAGCCCTAAAGAATCCTTAGAAAGAATTACCGCTTTTCGCTTATACGGCATAAAAATTTCTTCGTCTCTTTTAGCCAAAGATATCAAAGGAATACTTAAATCTAATCCGCTTAATTCTTCTTTAGCGGCTGAAAGCTGTCCTTTCCCTCCGTCAATAAGAATCAAATCAGGAAAAAGAGCTTTTTCTTTTTTTAATCTTGAATACCGCCTACGAACAACCTCTGCAATCATCTTAAAATCATCAATACCTTGAGTTTCTCGAATACGAAAACGCCTATAATTTCTTTTATCCGGCATTCCGTTTAAAAAAGACACCATAGATCCAACCGCTTGATTTCCCATAATATTTGATATATCAAAAGCTTCTATGCGCTGTGGTGGCCTATTAAGATTTAATGTTCGCATTAATTGCTCGGCCTCTTTAAAATAATTAATATCTTTTGTTCCTGAATAAAGCGCGCCCACGGCTCGGATTTGATCTCGAGTCTTTGCTGCTTTTTCAAAATCTTTCTTTTGAGACGCCCTCTCCATTTCTTTCTGGAGAAATCGATGCAAACTCTCTTTTTTACCTTCAAGAATCAAACGTACATTACGAACAGATTTTTGATATTCTTTTCTATCAATATTTCCAATACACGGCGCATCGCACAATCCAATATGATAATCAAGGCACGCTTTCTTTGGAAAACGTACACATGTGCGAAAATGAAAAATCTTTCGAATAACGCTTAGCGCTTCTCGAATCAACTTTGCATTAACGTAGGGACCGAATAAATAGAGTGATTTTGTTTTTATTTTTTGTGAACGTGGACGAACAATCGAGATTCTTGAGAATTTCTCATCCGTCATCTGAATAAAAGGATAACTTTTGTCATCTTTTAAATCCACATTATATTTTGGGCGATGTGTTTTAACTAAACTTGCTTCCAAAATCAAAGCTTCGGCTTCACTCAACGTTAAAATAACATCGATATCGTAAATTTCTAAAACAAGCGCATCTGTCTTCGGGGAATGATGAGAGGACTTTCGAAAATAAGACTGAACGCGTTTTCTTAAAGAAATAGCTTTTCCGATATAGATAATTTTTCCTTGTTTCGATTTCATCAAATAAACACCACTCGAAACAGGAATTTTTTCTATGATCTTCTTAATATCCATCGAATTATCTTTTTGGCTTCTTCAATTTTAAAAATATAACAAGACGAGAGAAAAACAATAATGCTTATAACGCTAACGACAATCAAGCGAATAAGTTCACTGGATATCAGCGGCTGATGCCAGAACCAAAAAGAAATAGCTCCCATCAAACAGGTCGAAAGAAAAACTTTAAGAAAATAATTTAAGAAATCTTTTACGATAAGACCTAAGCGTTTTGATAAAATATAAAACAATATTGAAAAGTTAATACTTCCTGCGATAGAACTTGCCAAAGCAATACCCCCAATCTTCAAAGGACCCATTAATGCAAAATTTAATATCACATTAACAACCAAGCAAATCGCGGCTGTTTTAGCTGGAGTTTTCGTATCCTGCAAAGAATAAAATGATGTTACCAATATCTTTATTCCTGCAAAAAAGAAAAGCCCAATAGCATAAAACAACAACGCCGATGACGTAATCGATGTTGAATACGCACCAAACTCTCCCCTTTGGAATAATAGACGAATAATAGGCTGCGAAAAAAGAATAAGAAAAATACTAATCGGCAACATAATAAGAAAAATACTTTTTAAGGCAAAATTAAGCGAACGTTTAAAATCTTCAAAATCTCCTCGAGAAGCAAAACCTGACAAAGACGGTAAAAGTGCTGAGGCCAATGCAATGCCAAAAAGACCCATAGGAAATTGTAAAATTCGATTTGAATAATAAATTGCAGAAATTCCACCAGTTCCAACGATCGTCGCCAAAGAGGCGCAAAATGTATCAACAAGAACCGTTAGCTGATACACAGCTGATCCAAAAAGTCTCGGAACAAGCAGAGTACCGATTTTCTTAGCTCCTTGATGATTTAAAGTTTTTGGCATCCGGAATCGAATGCCATTTTTAAAAAGTGGAATACCTTGAACAAGAAGCTGTAAAATACCTCCGACCAAAACACCACCCGCCAAACACATTGTAGGGTCTGTTTTTGCCTGAAAACCAATAAAAACACTAACAATAATTGAAAGATTTAAAAGACACGGACTAAAAGCGGGAACAGCAAATGAACGCAATGTATATAAAATTCCTGCCGCATATGCAGTCAATCCAATAAAAATCAAATACGGAAACATTACACGCGTCAAATTAATCGTCAAGGCTAGCTTCTTTGGATCAACCACAAAACCCGGCGCAATAATTCTCACAACAGCTGGAGCAAACAAAACACCCAAAATCGTAATTGTACTTAAAATAATAGCGGCCCACACAAAAACAACACTCAAGAACTTCAGAAGATCTTCCTTGTCACCATGATGCTTATACTCAGAAATCACTGGAACAACAGAAGAATTAATGCCTCCTTCTCCTACTGTATCGCGAAATAAGTTTGGAATACGAAAAGCTACGAAAAAGGCATCTGCAGAGAAACCCGTTCCTAAAAACTTAGCTAAAATGACATCTCGAAAAAACCCTAAGATTCTAGAAGCAAAGGTGCCCAAAGACAAAATCGATGTCGATTGAGCAATTCCGGTGTTTGTGTCGTGTTGTGAATATTTATTAGTTGACATATTTTTATCTCTCTGCTATATTGGCTGACTAAAGAAAGGAGTGATTCTTTATGCCACAAAGACGATCAAGCATCCAAGAGTTGCGTTTAACTAAAAAGAAACGTTTACACAATTTAGATATTAAGACTGACCTTAAGAAAACAATCAAAAGTTTTCGTAAAGCCGTTGATTCTAAAGAGGTTGAAACTGCAAAAACTCTTCTAAGCACTGTATTTAAGAAAATCGATAAGTCTGTTAAGACCAATCTCATCCAAAAAAATACAGCTGCACGAAGAAAGTCTCAATTCACAAAACTGTTCAAGAGCATAGCTTAATTACCAAGATTTCTAAGGCGTACTGAGGGCTTAGACGGCTTCTTTTGATGTAGAAGTCTGTTTCTTGCAACACAACAAGCCCTTGGTGAAACTTCTCCTTAGACATACGACTCTTCGATTTCTTCCAAGCCCATACAATAGGTGCAATAATTTTCAAAGGGTGATTTCCTTCATCCATAAGTTGACTAGCAAGCTTTAAAGCTTCGGGTTTTCGGTTTGATATAATCGCTTTCGTCAAATCAAAAACATTCGTTTTAAGCGTTTCTTTAAATTTAACAACCTTGATGATTTTCTCTAATTTCTTCAAAAAACTATCTTTTGCACTCCACTGATCTGCATCTAAAATCAATTCAATAGGTATCGATTCATCCTGAAAACAAGATAAAATTATTTTTTTAGCATTCCCATCAAGATCATGCGCCTGACGTATTAAAACTAAACGTTTTTTAGAAATACTAGGAAGTGAGATTAAGGATTTTTTTAAAACATCCGCATCTAATTTATGCGCATGAAGGACTTCATAATCAAAAGATAGAGATTCTTTTGAAGTAAGAATTTTAGACTTTATTTCAGAAATTTTATTTTCTTTAGAAGGGTCTTGACCAACGAGAAGATAGATCATGATTTAGCACCGATTTTTAGCTACCAGTCTTCAACCGTGCGTTCAACAATTCTCTTAGCGAGATCTTTAACGGCCTCATCAATCGCCGAACTCTCAGATGTAGAGGCTGGGCCTGATTCGAAAAACGTTGCTTCTCCGGCAAATCCAGATTCGCTCCACAGAGGCTCGTCGTTTACAACGTCCCAAAGCATCATTGAAACAACCACGCGAATACGATATTCTTGAGCATTATCATCATCATCATATCTTAACGTATCGCGATTATAATTGACTAATTCTCCTTTAAGAATAACATCCGCTTGATCTTTTTTAGCAACTTTAAGATTTCCATCATAAATAAAACGATCAATAGTTTGATTGGTTACCTTAACTTCAAGCATAGGAATATACAAATTCTTATCAGTTTTCTCTGTTCCGTAATCAACACTATTTGAGAATGGTTCGACATAAATTGTATTAATATCAGCTAAAATTGGAGATAATGAACGCGTGGAATATCCACATCCAGACAGATGTGAAACAAAAATAAAAACAATAAATAATTTTAAAAAATTTTTCATTTGCTCTTACGTTTTTTGCTCAATGAGCTTAATTCTTTCTAAAGCTTTAACAGCCCAAGGACTTTGAGAGAAATCATCAACAACCGACGAATAATAAATCTTAGCCGATTCAAAATCTTTTTGCTTTTCATAAAATTCCGCAATCAAAAAATTGTTTTCAGCTTCTTTCTCTTGAAGCTGTGCAATCTCGCTACGGGCTTCCCGCGTTAACTGTGCATCCGGATATGTTTTAATAAAATCTTCAAACTCTTTAGTTGCAGCTTGAGTAACTCTTTGATCATAAGATGCACCAGCTGAACGTTTAGCATCCACTAAAGCGATCTGATAGCGTGCAGCTTTAACCCAATCGCTATTAGGATAATCATTAATCACTTTCTCAAACTCATCTCGAGCTTCATCAAACATCTTTTTTTCAGATAAATATAAACCAATTTTATATTGTGAAACAGGAGCATAATCTCCATATGGGGCATTTTTAATAACAGTTCGAAAAACATCAATCACATCATATTCTGCGCCAGAAATCGTTGTGATAAGCCTGTTGCGAGATGGCGTTAAAAGCATTTTCTCGCCAATTTTATATTGCTGCTCAACAACAGCTGGAGATAAATCGCTAAAAGGATATTTGCCGATTATTTTTTGATATTCTTTGAACGCTTTGTACGGTTTCCCTAATCTCTCAAGGCATTGACTAATATACCACTGTGCCTTTGGAGCTTCCATAGAGCGAGGATAATGCTTAAGAAGTTTTTTGAATTCTTGAGTTGCCTTTTTATACTCTTGAGCATTAAGAAATTCTAACCCGTAATCAAGTTGCTCACCCGGCGTATCTTTAACAGAGTATTTAGGATTCACCCATTCGTTAGTCTCTGGCGTCCAAATCCAAAAAGCAAATGCATTTGACGCGCAAATACTAATAATAATAATAGTTATAAGTATTACTCTTTTCATGTCGTCCACTTTATCATAGTTAAAAAGTTTTGTCAATATTGCCTCAGAGCTCTATTCCTTTTAAAATTAAGCAAAAAGCAAAGCAAGAAAAACGCTACATAATAAGCAAAAACACCCAGAAATGAAAAGGAAAAACCTTCAAAATAAGCTCCTGGAATCTTCTCCATGAGATAAATAATCCCAACCATCGCATTAAGGATGATCTTAATGCACCAAGCAAATAAAAAGCTTATCTGCGGAACGAAAGTTCCCATTAATATTAGAGTTAGACCAAGCGTAATAATCACACCAATGCATGGAATAACAAATAAATTGGTTAAAACCGTGACAGGAGTAATAATTTGAAAATAATACGCAACTAATCCCAAAACTCCAAGCCAAACGGACAAGGACACCAGGAAGGAATCAATAAGAAACCTTACAAAAGAATATGATTTTGCCTTTTTCTGCACATCTGATACCCAAGCGCTATTGGCAATCATTGGGTATAGACACAAAATCGAAAAAACACTAATAAATGATAGTTGGAATCCTGCATCAAACAAATTAAAAGGATTGAGCAAGAGAATGAGAAATCCGGCTAAAAATAACGAATTTAAAACATCTGATTCTTTTTCAAAAATAAAACTTAGCAAAAATACGCTTGCCATTAAAGTTGCGCGCACAACCGATAATCGCCCTCCAACTAGAAAACAATATCCAAAAAGAAATAAAGTCGTAAAAATAAATCTTAAACTTCGCTTCATCGGGAAAAGCTTCAAGATAAAAAATACCAAAAATGCAATAATTCCAATATGCAGTCCACTAATGGCCAAAATATGAGCCGATCCTGTCCGCGCGAAAAGCTTCTGAATGTGGCTTGGAATGCTTTTCCGATCTCCAAGAATAATCGCCTTCATAATTGCGCTTTGATTCTTCGACAAGGTATTATTAAAAATATTCTTCAGCTTCTTCCTTAAAGAAAATGATGCAGCCTTAAGAGAAAATCCATGCTGAGAGCTTATCACTTCGATTGGCGTTTTCTTTTTAACGCTTAAAATCGAACGAATCCCCTTTCTTAAAAGATAATCTTTATAGGAAAATCTTTTTTCTTTATCGAAATCAAACGCTGGATAAATCTTTCCTTGCAGTTTCAAATAATCACCATAAACAATATCTCTAGAGCCAAACACGTGGACTAAAATCTTTCCCGACTTCTCCTTCCATCCCCAAGGACTTTTGATGCGCTTGACTTGTAATTCAAATGAACTTTTCTTCGTTTGATAAAAATTTCTTTCCTTAATATCAGAAACAACAACCCCTTCAATCACAGCAGGAGCTTTTCTGTAAAACCTAACCACATTTGAAATATCATTTTTGGAAATTAGTCTTACATTCTGGATTAAAATCATACCCATCAAAAACAAAGAAAGAAAAACAAAGATCATCGAAATTCTTGAATTCTTCAAAAAAAGAAAACCCAAAGAAAGAGTAATCAAAGATAAAAGAATTAGTACATAAAAAGGGGTGGGAAGAAATCTTCCGAGAACTATGCCAAAACTTAAAGATATAAATAAAATAAGAAACGGACGACGAGACATCATGGGGAATGAATGGGTTTTAAATATAAAATGATTGTTTTGTATTTTGAATTACTGATGCCTTTGATACTTTTAAGCTCATCAAAATCTTGAAAAGACTTTTTCTTTCGATATTCTAAAATACGGTCTGCCGTAGAAGGTCCAACCTGCGGAATTTTGATAAGCTGTTTTCGACTAGCTTTATTTAAATCAATTTTAGGATAAATCTTTTGACTCTCAACAATATCGATCATATTCCAAAGATTTGGATTTTGCTTAAATATGTGATAAAAAAGACTGCCTAATACAAGCACAGTCCCAAAATAAATAACAACTAATCTTTCTTCTTTTGTTAAATAAAACATACGCCGCCTATCATTAAAAAATTAGCGTGTCTTATGAAAATAATTGAATCTGTTTTCCTAGCTTGCTTCGTTCCTTATCGGTAAACAATTTAACAATGCCATACTCCCCGTCATAGCCAGGCGCAATATTTACCTTTCCTTTGCGCATACGCTTAATTCCTTCAGCAATAACATCGCCAGCACAAGCTTGAATATCTTCAATCGAACAATTACGCAAGATTGAAATTTCGCCACCAAGAGTATTAAGCATATTATGAAAAATCTTTTGAACAGCTTTTGAAGTTGATCCCATCCCCCTAGACTCCGCAACAACTTCAACAAGCGGAATTAAACTATGATAAGGTCGAGCCCGTTTTCCCTTTTCGCCTTCTTTTCTATCAGCAAGCTCTTCAACGCGCGCCATAACACCGACGGTAACTGGCTTTCCACAATGAGGACACAAGCCCTTATTTTTGATTGTCTCTTTAGGTGTTAAACGCATCTTGCAATCGCGATGCCCATCATAATAATATTTTCCTTCTTCTGGAAAAAATTCAATCGTCCCTAGAAATCCTTTATCTTTTGGATTCTTCAATGCCTGATACATTCCATTATAAGAAAATTCTGTATCAAAAATATTAGCCTCGCGTGCAAGCTTTGATGCTGAATGTGCATCTGAATTAGAAATCAAAACATAATCATCGAGCTGACTTAAGCGCCAATTCATCAAAGGATCTGAGGACAATCCTGTCTCGAGAGCAAAAATATGACTCGTTAAATCACCATAACAATCTGAAACTTTGTCGAATCCACTCTTTGATCCTAAAAGCGCAAACCATGGTGTCCAAATATGAGCTGGAATAACAAAAGCTTTGTCATCGGCCTCTAAGGTTATTTCCAATAAATCACGTGAATCTAATCCTAATATCGGACGACCGTCTGAACAAATATTCCCGATACTTCCGAGTTTCTTTTGAATCTTTTCTGCCACTTTTAAATTAGGAGCAAAGACTACATTATGAACTTTACGCACCCTATCCATTTTCTTATAAATACTTGAGATCTCAACAGACAAAACAAACCGCAATTCACCGATGCAAGATTTTGGCATGTTTTCATCAATAGGCTTGGCATATTCATTCTTAAGTTTATAAAAGCCAGGTTCGGCCTCCTCAAGCTTTGTTGTAATTTCCTTAAACCATGCAGGATGCACAAAGTCTCCAGTGCTAATAACATTAAGCCCTTTAAGGTGACCCCATAAATAAAGTTCTTCCAAATTTAAATTTTTACTCGTTGCGCGGGAATACTTAGAATGAATGTGAAGATCTGCGTAAAAATGCATAAATGAGCTCCAAGCTCGTAAAATATAAGTTTACTTAAACGAATTTGCTTCGCATGCGGAACATGTCAAAACTAAATAACTATATTTACAATTTTATTTGGCACAACAATAAAACGCTTAACCTCTTTGCCAGATAAATACTCTTGAATCTTTTTGTCAGATAAAATAATTTCCTTTAAAGCTTCCTCGTTAGCATCAACAGGTGCTTTAAATTTACCTCGAAGCTTACCATTAACTTGAGCAACAATTAAAACCTCGTCAACAACAAGCGCTTCTTCATCATATGTCGGCCAAGCCACCTGGCTAATTGTCTTATCTCTTTTTCCAATCTTTTGCCAAAGTTCTTCACAAAGATGAGGTGTAATTGATGCTAAGAGCAAGATAACAGTCTCGATCGTTTTATTGACAATAATAGGCTGTGCAATATCCGATCCCTTTTTTCCTTTTGTGTACTGATCAACTTTATTAAGAAGAATCATGATGCTACTAATAGCCGTATTAAATTTAAATCCTTTTTCAATATCCTCTGTAACTTTCTTAATGACACCATTACGTTCTCGCTCTAAATCTTTATCGCTATTATTTAGCACTTGCTCTTGCGCATTTGAATCATATTTTGTTTCAACCAGATTCCAAATACGGGACAAAAATCTCCAAGCTCCCTCCATCGCTCCATCATTCCATTCAAGCTGATCTTCCGGAGGAGCTGCAAATAAAATACACAATCGCAAAGCATCTGTTCCATATTTTTCTATTACAGCATCGGGATCAACTGTATTTCCTTTAGATTTAGACATCACCTCGCCATCTTTTAAAACCATGCCTTGAGTTAAAAGACGATCAAACGGCTCATCAAATTTTATAAGACCGAGATCTTTAAAAAACTTTGTAAAAAATCTTGAATACAAAAGATGCAAAATAGCATGCTCAATACCACCAATATATTGATCCACTGACATCCAATAATTTGCATCTTTTTTGTCAAAAACTTTATCCTGATTATGCGCTGAACAATAACGAAGATAGTACCAAGAGGAATCAAAGAAGGTTGCCATGGTATCTGTCTCTCGTCTAGAATCCTTACCGCATTTCGGGCATTTAACATTAACAAAATCATCCTTCTTGGCTAACGGGCTTCCCCCTTCACCTGTGATTTTAATATCTTCAGGAAGAACAACAGGCAGGTCTTTCTCTGGCACTGGCACAGCACCACAACTCTCACAATATATAACCGGAATCGGCGTACCCCAATAACGTTGGCGAGAAATCAACCAATCACGTAATCGCCAATGCACAACAGATTTGCCGATTTTTTCTTGCTCCATCCAATCAGAAATCTTTTTTAAAGATTCCTTGTTACCAATGCCATTGAATTGCGAAGAATTTATTAAAACACCTTCGTCTTCATAGGCTTCACTTAAATCCTCAACAGAAATATCTTTTCGCTTGGGATCTTGAATAACAATACGCATTGAAAGATTGTGTTCTTTTGCAAACAAAAAATCTCTCTGATCATGCGTTGGAACAGCCATAATCGCACCCGTTCCGTATTCCATTAAAACATAATCAGCAACCCAAATTGGAATCTTCTCATTGTTTACAGGATTGATTGCATAGCTTCCTGTAAAAACACCCTGCTTTTTAAGACCTCCTGAAACTCGATCTGTTTTGCTAACTTTTAAAATCTTTTCACAAAAGCTTAAAACTTCTTCTTCTTGGTCAGTGCTCTTGACAAGGCTAGCAACCAGCGGATGTTCCGGCGCTAAAACAACATATGTTGCACCAAAAATCGTATCTTGTCGCGTTGTAAAAACAGGCAAAGCTTCACCAGTCTTTTCAACCTTAAAATAAATCTCAACACCATAGCTTTTTCCAATCCAATTCTTTTGCATGGCAACAACACGATCTGGCCAATTCTTTAATGTATCCAAATCTTCTAAAAGTCTCTGAGAATAATCTGTGATTTTCAAATACCATTGGTTTAAATCTTTTTGATCAACTTGTGATTTACATCGCCAACATTCACCCTGAATAACTTCTTCATTAGCTAATGTCGTCTCACAACTTGGACACCAATTAACAGATGAAACCTTTTTATAAGCAAGGCCTTTCTCCATCATCTTTAAGAAAATCCACTGATTCCATTTATAATATTCTTTATCACAAGTTGCTATTTCACGAGACCAATCATAAGAAAACCCCATTTTTTCAAAACCTTCGTGCATCTCATCAATACAGCGATAAGTCCACTTAGATGGATCAGTTTTATGTTTAATAGCAGCATTTTCAGCAGGTTGGCCAAAAGCATCATAGCCAATAGGATGCAAAACATTATAACCTTGCATCATCTTCATCCGAGCAATAACATCAGCGATAGTATAATTTCTAACATGTCCCATATGAATTTTTCCGGACGGATAAGGAAACATTTCAAGGACATAATATTTTGGCTTCTTCGTGTCTTCTTTAACTTCGAAGACCTTGTTGTCTTTCCAAAATTTCTGCCATTTAGACTCTAAGGCTTTAATATTTTCGATTGCGTAACTCATGGGATACTATTTTATACTAATATTTATATTTTAAAAGAAAAATGTTGGAAGGACTCTCAACGCATGCTAAAAGCAGAGTTTTGTGGACTTAGATATAAATTATTAGAACTTTTTATTTTCTTCAATAATATGTACGTCATCAACAAGAATAAAATGAAGCAAGGGACCTGAAAAATTAACAACACCTTCTGCAGTACGATCTTCAGGAGGAATAATTTCAAGCGTCTCGTACGTCATTTCAAAAACAACATTTTTAGCGGACACCCCCAGCGTTCCTATCTTTTCTAAAACAGATTGAATCTCGGCATCGGAGCCTAAAGCATGAAGAAAACTTGTATTGCCCCTCGCTTGAAATGCTCCAGAAGATTTACATTTTCTAAAATTTCCATATTCTTTTTCTAATCGCTGAACTTTTTCCATAGAAATGACTGGCAAGAAGACCCCCATCTTAAAATCCTTTGATCCTCCAGTCAATAAATAAGAATCTGAAATACTTGATCCAGTCTTTCTTGTCAAAAAATAACCTTTACCGCTATGAATAATAATCTGATCTTCATTAAATTCTAATTTCATTGCTTCTTTTTTCTCTTTTAAATTTCCAACAAAATAAAAGATACCACCTATCAAAAGCAAAGAAATAATAACTTTCTTCATCAAGCACCTCTTAAAAAAGTTTTACTTAAAAATAACACCTATGCCAAATCCATCCTGCTCTGTATTCTCAACAATTTCTTTAATTTGATATTTTTCTTGTTTTAACTCTTTCCAATATTTTGGCACTTCACCAACCCAGGCATCCGTTTCTTTACCATAACGCGTCTTGTGGTCTTCAACAATATCACGAAAACCAATAATTCCACCTTCACGCACCAAAGGTGCATAAAGCTCAAAATCCTTTTTAACGCCGTCATATTCATGATCGCCATCAATAAACAAAAGGTCGATTTTTTGATCACCAAGCCGCTCCTTGATCTTTGAAACTGTTTCGTCAGCATAAGAACTAGCTTGAATAACCCACAAATCTTGATCCAAACCAACGAGATGTTGAAACACAACCTGACGAACAGGAGTATTATCAATATCAATAGAAATAATTTGTGCTTCTTTATCTGCAAAATGAGAAAAAAGTCGAATCGTGCCCCCTCCAGAACTTCCAATATCACAAATAATTTTTGGCTTTAAATCTTTGACAAGATTTAAAAATTCATTAAATTCATAAACTTTTTGAATCAAACAAAACTTTCCAGAAGATCTAACTTTATCAATTAAGCTTGCGCCCTCATGCTCACCCTCGCAAGATCTTCGCAATTTCTTAGCGGCGTTAATCAAGCGTGCTTTTTTAAAAAATTTCTTAATCGGCATAAATAGCTCCTTTTTTTTATAAAAATAGGGCTTTGTTTTTATAACAAAGCCCTTAAAATCCTTAAGAATTAATACTTTTAAACTTCAACCTGAAAATCCTTTGACTCAATTGTAACTTTCGGAATAGGTCCTACTTTATCTACAACCATTGTTTGATACGTTCCATCCGACTTAAAATAATCTAACCCTCGTTCAAGATACTGCTCATCTGTCTTTTTTGGCTCAAAAAACTTATCGCACATATTTCGCGCCACATTACGATCAAAAGCCTTACAACAATAAACATCAATCGAAATATAATTCTTTGGGGTTAACGTGTGAATAACAATCGAACTTTCGATCAAAGGTGCCCAACCAGAAAGACCTGCTTTATCTGGAAACCGCGTTGCATCACTTCTAAAAATATTTGGCGGAGCTTGTTTTTCCATGCCCAGGGCATCAACAATTTCATCTAAAAATTGATAACATAAAGAAAGGTCATCACAAACACCTTCTTTGCACTCATAAAGATCTAAAAGCAATTGATATCCAAAAACTTGATTCGCCATTTGCATCCTTTTTTCCATAAGATACTTTTTAATATATATATTTATACTATAAACATAACAATTAAGGCAAGAAAAAAATTCTAGTTATAAATAACCATCAACGCAACAAAAGATAACAGAACAGCAAAAGTCAAAAAGAACAATACCACTTTTTGATTCGAATAACGAATTCGTCCCAAAAACCCCTTGCCAGCACGCTCAAGACTTTCCCCACAAGAATGACATAGCAAAGCATCCTCATCAAAAATAATCATTCCACAGTGTGGACACTTATATTCGCTCATACGCTTTTCCTTTTGTTCATTTTTTTCTTTTAAAACATAACTAAACCAATTGAAATAATCAAACATATAAAACAGAAAATAAAAACAGTATCATTTTCTTTTAGATAATTAACTAAAACTTATAAATTCGTAGGAAAAAATTTTTCCACTCCTGCCAAAATAAACTAAATCCAGAAAATACGAACAGGAGGTGCTAAAATCACAATCCATAAATATTCTTAAAAAGAAAACTTTGGTAAATCAACGCCCAGATCTAAAAAACAAAACGTCATCAACGAAAATACCCTTAAGATAAAGATTCCAAAAACCAAACCGATCAAATTTATCATCAACAATATCAGCTTTTAATTTTAACAATTTCTACACATAATCACGACCCATTAAACAACTAAAATAAAACAAATGCATTAATAATTTCAGCAATCCAAATTAAGAATATACTTAAACATTCATCAAAAAAGATCGCACCAACAATCTTTAAAATATTTCTAGCAATCCAAGCAAAAAATTTAACACCAGCATACAATCCAATAAATACAAAACCAGACAACCATCCTGGCACACTTAATGAAGATGCTTAAACATTATCTAAATTTAAATTTATAAACTGACCTAATTACCATCTTAAAATAATCAAAAAAAATGAAAAATTTAAATCTTGCTTTTAGCAAGGCTCTGCTTCTTTAAATATACAATTAGAATGGATATCGCGGCAGGTGTAACACCTGAAATGCGATGAGCTTGTCCTAAAGTTTGTGGTGCAAACGCCTTTAGCTTATGCTGAATTTCAATAGAAAGTCCAGGAATACCACAATAATCAAAGCCTGACGGAATCTTTATAAGTTCTAAATGTTTAAATCGCTCGACATCTTTTTGCTGACGCGCAATAAAACCTTCATATTTAATTTCATACTCAATCTGATCGACGATTTGTTTTGAAAAGTCTTTAAAATCTCCATTGAAACTAGAAATCATAGCATACGAAATTCCTGGTCGTTTTAAAATATCAGCTAAACACGTTGTGTTTCGCAGGAGTGAACTATCATTATCCTTCAAAACTTTATTTATTTCTTCCCCTGGATTAATACGCGCTTGACGCAAATGCTTAATTTGCTCATCAATGATTTTATACTTTTCTTCAATTTCATCATGACGCTCTTTTGAAATTAAACCAATACGATATCCATGTTTAAACATTCTTTTATCTGCATTATCTTCACGAACAATCAAGCGATACTCAACTCTTGAGGTAAACATTCGATACGGTTCCTCTGTCCCTTTGGTGACCAAGTCATCAATCAAGACACCAATATAAGATTCGTCTCGACGAAGAACAAGAGGTTTCTCTTTCTGAACTCTCAAGGCCGCATTGATGCCAGACATAAGACCTTGCGCAGCAGCTTCTTCATATCCCGTTGTTCCGTTAATTTGTCCGGCAAAAAAAAGACCTTCAATTCTCTTAGACTCAAGAGTTGCCTTAAGCTCGGTAGCGTTAATAACATCATGCTCGATCGAATATCCATAACACGTAATACGTGCTTTTTCTAAACCCTGAATTGACTGAACCATCTTCTCCTGAACGTCTTCGGGCAATCCCGTTGAAATTCCGTTCGGATAATAAAGATCTGCATCCAATCCCTCAGGTTCTAAAAAAACCTGATGCCTTTCTTTACTTGAAAATTTAACTAACTTATCTTCAATCGAAGGACAATAACGAACTCCTGTTGATTTAATTTTTCCAGAATACATCGGAGAAAGATGAATATTGTCTTTAATAATTTTATGTGTATTTAAATTTGTCGCTGTAATATAGCAAGAAAGAAGTTTTCGTGTCTTTGGAATCTCGTGATGACAAAAAGAGAATGGCACAGGAATATCGTCAGAGTCTTGACGTACCATTTCTGTGAAATCAATAGTTTTTCCATCGATTCGAGGCGGCGTTCCCGTCTTAAAACTTAACAATTTAAAACCTAGTCTCTTCAAGCTATCCGCAAGGCTATTCGATGCAGACTCATCGATGCGTCCGGCTTCAATTGTCTTCTTTCCAACATGAATTTTTCCATTTAAAAATGTTCCTGGAGTCAAAACAACTGTCTTTGCTTTAATCTCTTCACCTGCCTCTAAACAAACACCGGATATTATATTATTCTCAACAATTAAGTCAGAAACTTTTCCACTTAAGAATTCTAAATCCTCTTGGTCAGAAACAACTTTTTGCATATAAACTCTATACCGCTTTCGATCAGACTGGCAACGAGAAGAACGAACAGCCGCACCTTTAGATGCATTAAGCTGACGAAACTGAATGCCCGTTTGGTCAGCCGCCTTACCCATTTCCCCTCCGAGCGCATCAACTTCTTTAACTAACTGCCCTTTTCCAACACCACCTATCGCAGGATTACAGCTCATCTGCCCAATTGTATCAAAGGAAAGATTGATCATCAAAGTTTTGCACCCCATCCTTGCAGAAGCCAAAGCTGCCTCAACACCAGCATGACCCGAGCCAACGACAATGCAATCATATATATTAGTTATTGTATTCATTTCTCTTTTATTTTGTCTTAACTGTAATATATGTGTTGATTAACGTCAAAGCCGCGAAAACAGCGACAATAATATTCAGATCCGTATAACGGAAACTTGTAAATGTGATTACTAAAAGACCAGCAATCGTCAATACCCATAATGCATACATCATAAATATAATAAATTTATTCATTTTATCCTCCATAAATTCTTATAAATTTAACGACTATAAGAATACCTCGTCAAAGTTTGATTGTCAACAATAGTTAGGTTGGAAATATTTTAAAAATTACGCTTTTGGAGATCCACAAGATTCTCTGATTACAAGCTCAGGATCAAGCAAACTTCTAACGGGGGTGTGTCTACGGCCAGCTACAATAGTGTTGAGGTTGCGCACGGCATCCTCTGCCATTTTAAATAACGGCTGGCGCATAGTTGTAAGACCAACGGAACCATACAAACCATTTGGATTGTCATCAAAACCAACAACCGATAAATCTTCTGGAACCTTAAGGCCTTTTTCAATCGCAATATTAATAATTTCAAGTGCCATGTCATCACTTGCAGCAAAAATTGCTGTAGGTTTTTCTTTAAGTGAAAATAACTGATCAAAAGCAAGCCTGGCGCTACGCCTAGAATAATCTCCTTCATAAATATAATCATCATTGATGGCAATATTCTTTTTCTTTAAAAGATCCTTATATCCTTGCAATCGATGTAATCCACTTTGAGTTTGAAGACTTCCAGCAATTGTAGCAATTTTTGTATGGCCCAAACTGTTTAAATATTCAGTAGCCATATACGCACCCTTAACATTATCAACAGCAATATAATTAACTTTTAAATCATCAACGATATTATTAATAACCATACAAGGAATGCCTTCGGCTAGCGTTGATTCAATTTGCTTTCGATTTTCAATAATATCGGCGAAAATAACACCACCAACATTATTTGTATTTAGCGGATTGCCGCCATTTGTAATATGAAAAATTAAATCAAGTCTTAATGTTTCGCAAGCATGCCCAATGCCGCGAATAATTTCGATAGCATAAAAGGAATGAAAAATGCCAGGATATCCTGGCATAACAAGACCTACAGCATTATTTAATCCCTTGGCAAGACGCTGGGCGCTAACATTAGGCTTAAAATTAAAGTGAGCAATCGCTTCTTCAACTTTAACACGATTCTTCTTAGAAACAGTATGAACGTTATTAATAACACGAGAAACCGTCGTAATAGATACGCCGGCCCGCGCTGCTACATCTTCAATGCTAATTTTCTTTTTAATCACGATACCAATACTTTATTTGACAATGTCGCCAGCTTTAAGCGGTGAAGATATCTTAATGATATCAGCCGCGGAAATATCTTTTCGAACCTGAATAACTTCTAGGTCCCCGATATACTCGCTATTTCGATAAACAGCTAACTGATCACCGATCATAATACCAGAATCTTCGCCAAGATCGATAATAACAAAATTATTTTCACCATTAACGCTAATGATCTCGCCAGTTGTTGTTGCATAGGTTGGCGTTGTATCAAAATCATCATAAGACGAAGACATCGAAGATCCATTAACTACAATTGGTGGCAACATAACTTGATTTTGAACTTTTTGTGAACCATAAAGCCTTTTATCAATATCCATTCTTATGTCCATAACTTCATCAATGCGATCCTGAACAATAATTTCTGTTTCCTCTAATCTCTTTTGAACTTTGGACTTTTCTTCTTGAACTTGAGCAATACTTTTTTCCAAAGCAATCTTGACACTATTCAATTGCTTAACTTGTGAACGCAATGCCAAATTTTCATCCTTCATGCTATCCAAGCGTTCATTGACATATTTTTTATCATTTTTTTCACGAACTAACGCAATTGATAAATTATCTGTAATCTCTTTATTATATGTCAATTGACGTTCAGCTTCTTCTCGAGAATTCTTTAAATATCCAACCTCAATATCAAGATCAGAATTTTTCTTGCGAAGCTCTTCGATGTCCATCGCACTTTGATCCAAGTCAGATTCTAAATTACCAATACGAATTTCAAGCTCAGTTTTTTCTTTTAAAATATTTGCCCAATGCTGTTCTGTGTCCCTATCGTCCATAGCACCAAAATCAACATTACGTCGAACAACTTGAGGCTGCTGTACAACTGCTGCAGCTTCTTTTCTAATTAACGCTTCTTGAAGTTTTGCAATCGCATCATCACGCTCACCTTGCACTTCTTGATAACGTGTTCGCCATTCTTCTTTTTCATCAACAGCATCATCAACACGCGATTTTAAATCTTGCATGCGATCTGAAATAGCATCAAGCTCATCTTCAAGATCTTCTTTTTGAGATACAAGAGCATCAGATTTTTGCTTTAGACTCTCTGATTCGCTTATCGCAGCTTTATGTTTTTGCTCATATTCAGAAGCTTTTTTCTTGCTCTGAGAAGCTTGTTCTTGAAGCTGAGTATTTTTTCCTTCAAGATCAGTTTTTTGGCTAAAAGTAGATAAAGCAACGAAAATGCTTACGCCTAAAAGCAAAAGTAAAATACCAATAACTTGTTTTGCTGCGTTTGACATAGATACCCTCTTTTGATTAAAAGTTAAAAATGATAACGTTTATATTAATAAACTTAATATATCAAACTATTAAATATAAAACAAGTAAAAGAATGTTTTTTTATTCTATAATTTAAAAATAAAAAAAGGGAATGAAAAAAATCATTCCCTTTTTAAATTTTTATTTAAAATTATTTTATTCGTATCGAATATCATCTAAATAAAACGTACAATCTTGTGGATTTACATCAACATTTGTTGACCAAGAAAAACCACCACTAACATACGAAAGATCTTTTCCTCTTAAATCAATTGTATATTGTTTCCACTCTGGCGTTAAAATAACAGGTCCGATAAAAGCCGTATCTGTGTCTGGGTAATCCCCTGTGATGCCACCCATCTTAAATTCTTCGATACGCTCACCACCATTTTCCCCTTTAGCCCAAAACGTTAATTTTGTTGCACCATCTAAATTATATCCACCTTTTCGATTTCCCCAATTGTTCGCTGGATTTTGCCAATAGACACCAACCCATCGCGCTCCTTGCCTAGAACATTCAACGTCATAAGCAATGCGAAAACAAGTTCTCTCAGAATGACACCTTTCTACCCACCGATCAGAAAACTCAAGACATGATCCGTCTGGCATAAACCCAGAAGGAACAAAATGATTATCTCGAGAACCAATATTTGTATAAACAGGAAAAGGATTAAAAGAATTTTCAGTTTTAATTTCTGCCGCTTCTTCTGCTACGGGAGTTCCTGATTGATCACATCCAATCACAACAACACATAATAACAAAAAAAGGACTTTAGACATCTTACTCATACGTCCCCTTTCAATAAAACTTTTTACATCTTTGCCATGGAGTTTAATTTAATAGCTTTACGCTAAAAATTACATCTCTTCAATTTCAAGAAGTCTTTGCTTTACTGCGTCTGATGGCTTCCAGAACCATCCTTGCGTATCCCAACATTGTGCAAAATAATAATCATCAATCAATTGATTAAATGACGCTTTAGCTTCTTCAGTCATGCCAGCTTTTTTATACGCATCACCCTGAATAAAAAGGCAAGTTCCGACATCATTAAGCGCCCAATATGAAAAGATTTCCTCATTTGTTTCCCAAGGAAATTCAGTCAAAGAAGCTTGCATTGTTTTTGCTTTGTCACCATATAATTTAAGACATTTATTTGTATACAACAAAACAGATTCTAAATCATCGGCAGCATAAGCTTCCCAAGCTTTAGATGATAAGCCTGAAGATGTTGAATCGCTAAAATCAGCATCCAAACCAGATTCTATTGCATCAAGTTTTTCTTGTGCAGCTTCTGCCGGTTTCCAAAACCATCCTCCAGCGTCCCAGCATTGTGCATAAGAATAATTATCAACAATTTTTTGATATGTTTCTTTTGCTTCATCCATCATATTTGCTTTGCGATAAGCTTCTGCTTGAACATAAAGACATGTCGCAACATCATTCAAGGCCCACTTCTTGAAAACATCTTCTTTCGGTCCTTCAACATATCCATCCATTGAAGCCTGCATTTTCCCTGCTTGCGCACCATAAAGCTCAACACACTTATTTGTATACGCTAAAACAGCCTCAATATCACCTTGATTAAGCGCATCCCAAGATTTTGTTGCAAGCGTCACAGAGCGATAATCACCAAAATTATAAGCTGATGAGATCGCTGGACTAGCAAGCCCAATACCCGAAATTAATAGGGCACAAATTAAAACTTTTTTCATACGTCCCCCTCCTTTAACTAATATAGTTAATATGATCACACATCTTTGAATTTAAAGAAAGTATAGCATATTTTTTTTCATTTTGCTGAAAATTTCGACTAATTCCAAACTTTTTTATAATAATCGTAAGATTTCCTCAAATGACGCAAAAATGGGCTATTTTTACCATCCCCCTGTCCTGTTATCCCAAACCACTCCTCATACATGTATCCATCAGGAAAAGGACCTAATGCACCTGCAGTTTTATCATGAAATGCAGGTTCATAGTTCTTCCACCATTCATCATTCCATTGAAAAATAACAGCTCCAATCGCGTTGCCAGCGCCTTCTTTGGTTCCAGCAGCATTTAAAATAATATCACTCCAAGCACCATTATGATAATCTGCCTGAGCTTGCTCAGCATCTTCGCGACTTAAATGATTCGCGTAAGCTGGACATCCAAATTCTGTAATAAATGCAGCTTTACCAGAGGCATCAAGAACTTGATCCCAATAAGAGCCAAATCCATAATCTCCACGATACGCATTTGCTGCAAAAGCATCAACAGATGGACAACTTTCTGCAAAAATATCAAGAAACAGTGTATCTCCATTCGATATCGCAACAGGATGACTTGAATCGATGGTTTTAATCATGCTTGCAACTTCTTCAATAAACTCATAGTACGCACGAGGTTTTTTATCCGCATTACATCCTAAACCATAATTATTTTCATTACCCAATAGCCACATTAAAACATACGGCTCATCTTTAAATTCATTAACCATTTTTCGAACAGATTCCATCATAGTTTTTTTGTGTTTTGAATTCTCATAATCTGTTCCTTCAAACCAAGTCGCACCAGACCCAAGAGCATATTTTCCTAAGAAATCTCCCATGATAACCATAATTCCATGCTCGTCATACATTTTTCGAAGGACTTCCTTGCTAGGATTATAAGGCTGCTTGTAAACACGAATGGTATTAACGCCCATGTCTTTCATGAGCTTAAAATCGCCCTCTACCGGTTCATCTTCATCTTGAACATTATTTAAATTTTTATCAACCCAAGAATCATATGGACCATCAGCAAGACCATTTTTATTTGTATCTTCAAGCATCCAATCTGCTAGCGTTCCCTTGTCTGGACTTTGTCCAACTTTTGTTGATTGATAAGTAACCGCTTGAATCATAAACGGTTTATTGTTAACTAACAATTGCCAATGTCCTGTATCTGCAGACTGAACTAGGCGAACTTTTTTCCCACCAATAGACTTTTTAATATTTTTAATCCGATAATCAGATTTTATCGACGGAATCCATGATTTAATCTTTTCAACAATCTTATCCCAAAATGTTTTTTTTCTTAAAGTTCCAGGCCAAGTCAACACAATATCATTAGCGATATCATTATCAAACCCATTAATCACTTGAACTTTAGCATTTTCATATTTTAATTCTAACTCTGGATGAATACTGATAATATGCCGAATTTTTGCAATCGCTGCCTGCCCCGGATACCACGGCGTATTCCAATATGTTCGCCCAACCGACGCTGGAAAATGAATTTGAATCGCACGATATGTCTTTAAGGCATCATAAATCATATTTGCTTTTTCAAAAACAAGACCTAAATAAAAAAGTTTAACGCCGTGAGGCTCTGACGCTGTTGCCCATTTATAAAATGCTTTTTGAAGATCATCCGTTTGCACATAATCCCAATGACTTTTATATAAAGCGCCTTCTTTCTGAAACTTGCGATATGTCGGATCTTTAAGAACACCACTGGTGTTCGGATAAATTCCTTCACCAACGGCTTTCATTAGTCCGGCGGGATCGTCCATGACATAAGTATAATTTTTTGTTCCAATATTTTCAAAATGACCATACTCTTCATAATCAATAATTTCTTCTGTGCCAGGAAACGCAAGAGTTGGTATTGTCTTCGGTCCACGATCAATCTTAACTTCTTTCTTTTTTTCTTCTTTTCCTTCAAGCTTGTCTAAACTTGCTTGACTCTTTTCAGCCACCGACCAATACCACCCTCGAGGATCCCAAGATTGCGCCCAAGAATAATCATCTGTTGCCTGACGAAAAAGCTCAATAGCCTTATCCGTCTCTCCTTTATTCATCAACGCTTCCGCATGAATAAATAAACATGTTGCAACAGCATTAAGCGCATCATATTCTTCTTCTGTTCCCTTGAGAGGAAACGCACTTAATGTCGATTGCTGTTGCTTAGCTTCATCACTATACTTTTCAACACATTGAGTTGTTAAGCGTTCAACGTCTTCAAAATTTCCAGATGAAGATGCTTCCCATGCCTTTAAAACATAATCTTGCGAAGTTAATTCTTGCGCAAAACTATTTGTTCCCACTAAACACAAGCTAATAAAAATAAATGCTCGACCTAAAAATAATAAATTTTTCATCCGACGATTGCTCCTGCTGATAGACCTTTAATAATATGTTTTTGCATAAAGAGATAAACCAAGACAACCGGTGCAACAGTAATTGTCAAACCTGCCATCAAAAGAGGATAATCTACACTATGCGTCCCCTGAAAAACCATTAGTCCACGCTGCAAAGGCATTAACGATTTATCGTTTAAAAGCAACGTGGCTAAAATATATTCGTTCCAAACAGTCAAAGTATTAAAAATAACAATAGCTGCAATTGCTGGACGTGCCAAAGGAAGAGCAACATGCAACCAAATACCAAGCTTAGAACATCCATCCATACGCGCCGCATCCTCTAGTGCCGACGGCATTTTATCAAAAAACGTTTTAAGTATATAAATACTTAACGACAATCCAACATTAATCATACATAAAATATACCCAATGCGCGTATTTACCAAATGAAGTTTATTCATCAAAACATACAGCGGAACAAAGCTTCCTGGCAAAGGAATCATCATAGCAATTAAAAACATATAAAAAAAGAGATTTTTTCCTGGAAACTTTAGACGAGAAAAAGCATACGCTGCCAAAGAAGAAATAATAACAATGCCAAAAACAACACAAACCGTATACACAACACTATTGAAGAAATACATGCCAAACCCACCCTTGGTCCAAGCAAGATAAAAATTCTCAAAATGAATCGAACTCGGAACAATTCCTTTATCAACAAATATCGTCTGATTTGTCATCAAGGCTGAACGAAACATCCAGATAAGAGGAAATAGGCATGTTATAGCAACTGCCATTAAGAATGTATGCAAAAAAATCGAACCCAAAACTTTAGTGGCTTTATAACGATTCAGATACAAGCTAAGCTTCATTGTTTATTCCTGTTTAACCTTTGCCGATATTTTTTTAATCATAAACGAACCAATAATCAAAATTAATCCAAAAACAACACCTTGTGCACATGCATATCCAAAACGCCCTGTTCCCATCATCGAGACAAGAATGCGAGTCACCGGAACTTCAGTATGATAAACTAATCCCTGTCCAACCATTGACAGAACAAGGATAAAAACCTGCATTGAACCTAAAATTGTTAAAATCATAACCAAGATAAAAACTGGCATCATCATTGGAATTGTAATATTTTTAAAAATACTAAATACACCTGCACCATCAACCTGAGCTGCTTCATAAAGCTGTCGATCAATCGTCTGAAGCCCTGCCAATAAAATAATAAAACCCCAACCAAAACCTTTCCAGCTATGAACAAGAGCAATACATGTCAAAACAGTTTTTGGATCTGAAAGCCAATTGTGCACAAGATGGTATAAATGAACTTTAGTTAAGAAATAGTTCAGAAGACCAATCGGTTCTCCACCTTGTACTCCAGAATTTAAAATCCACTGCCAAACTAAACCAACCACAACCTCTGATAAGATAGGCGGTAAATAAAAAATGACGCGATAGAACTTACGCATACGGATATCACGATCACACGACAAAGCAAGCGAAAACGCCAACATATTCTGAAAGGTCAATGCAATAATCGTGATATATCCTGCGTTCCACATCGACGACCACCACACTTTATCTTGCATAATTTCTTTGAAATTATCAATACCAATAAATTGGCGCACTGAACTAATTCCGTTCCATTCATGCAAGGATAAATTAAAAATCTCGTAAAACGGATAAATATAAAAAAGAGCAAAAATCACAACAGCCGGCAAGATAAATAAATAATTCTCAAACACGCCCTTAAATTCTAGGAATGAAAACCTACTAATTACCTTATTTTTTATCATCTATTCAGTCTCTTCTTGTCTTTTTCCATTTCATACACTTTAACAGCTTGAATATCTCGAGCCGCTTCTTCAGGTGTTTTTTCTCCAATAATAATAGACTGAATACCTTTTGCAAATGCTTCAGAAACTAATAAATTCTCGTTATGTTTCCAAATTGACGGATGAGTTGCATCCTCCATAGAACTCGCAAATTGCGAAAGGATTTTTGGAAGAAACGATAACGCATGACGATTCGCAGGCAAATTCTTTGTTTGCTTAGACAAAAAAGCTTGCTGCTCTTTAGCCGTCAGCCATTTTAAAAAATTAATAGCAGCCTGTTTATTTTTTGATGTTGGATTAACAACTAATGACGATCCTGCTCCACCCCAAATTTTCATAGGACTCTCAAGATTGTATCGAGGAGGGAGCATCGTGCCATAATTAAGATCTGGATTCATTTTATCATAAACATTAACACACCAGGATCCATTAAAAGCAAAAGCCGCGCGCTCTAAAGCAAAATCTTGCTCCGCATATTTATTACCTTTTGTAACAATGCCTTCAACAAAAATATTTTTATCTTTTAAGATTTTAAAAATATTAAAGACCGTAATCCAATCTGGATCTGTATACGACACTTCTCCTCGATATGTTGCCATTATTTTTTCTTCACCCATAATGTTAAAAGCATAATTTGACGCAAAACACTCAATTATCCACGCTTCTCCCCACCCTGAAACAAATCCATCAATTCCCATGCGACGCAAAATAACAGCATCTTTAATAAATTGATCAAATGTAAGCGGTGGTTGATCAATTCCTGCTTTTTTAAGAATGTTCTTATTATAAAGCATTTGAATATTTGTGACATCTAAGGGTACGCCATAAATACCTGGCTTAATGCCATAAACATTGCCTTCTTCAAATCGATTAACATTTATCGCTTTTACAAAAAGATTTTTCTCCCAAATACCTTCATTCGCTTCAAAATCTGGCGATAAATTAGCAACAAATCCTCCCTCAATAAAAGAAGCGAGTCTTTTCTTTTCTCCTAAAATACCATAAATATCTGGCAATACACTTGCCTGAGCAGCTGCAATTGTTTTTCGTGAATATAGTTCTGAAGGGGCATATAGTTCAAATCTAACTTCAATGCCTGTTTGTTCTTGGTATTGTTGGGCGAGTTTTAAAAAAGATTCTTGGCGATCCGTCATCCAGTGCCAAACAGTTACACCTTTTGTCTGGTTTTCTTGTGAACACCCGAATCCAAAAAGCATAATAAAAAAAAGGAATAAGAGAATTTTTTTCATTAAGATTCTAACCTTTATGACGTATAAAATAATCAAATATCATAGAATACGTTAATTGAAATGGCAGTATAGCATAGCGATTTTACTTTGTCAAAATGAGAGTCTTTAGGAAAAAACCTTCTGAAAAGCCAGGAAATTTACCTAAAAAACTTTTTATCCCTACCTTGATTTTTATAAAATTTATATGCTATACTTAAATGATACATTTTTATAGTATATATATAAGTTTACAATTATCCATTTTCAAGGAGACCATTTTGAAACTGCATCATAAAAACAAAAGGCTGTTGCCTTTCTGCGCAACAGTACTCTGGATTTTCTTTATTTTAACCCCGTGCTCAGCAGAAACTTTAGACGATCCAATTAAGCTCGCAAAAATTTCTGATAACACCATCAAGAATCAAAAGCGATATTATCGTAAATCTGATCACGATGCTCTTGTTTCTAGAGAGCTTGACGCCTTTGAAGAGCAGTATTTAAATGAATTAGGCAATGATGCGCCAAAAAAATCCACCCAAAAAGCCCCAGCTAAAGAAAACCAAACACCAAAAACAATCTCCGATCCTAAACCATTGATGAATGAAGAAATTTCACCTGATGAATCAGCGCTTATCGGCTTGTCAGAAATAGATATTGATATCTACAACGAAAAAGGAGTCATTGAGGAATCGTCAAAGGGTTCGGCAGAAGTTCATGGTGAAGTTCGTATCGGTCTTGGTTATGATGCAACTAACAATGACTTTTTGTGGAAACGAGCCAACTTTGATCTTAATGAAAAGAATTGGCGTAGCATTTCCTGGAATCAACTTAATAATCGCATGAACACTTATGATCCTGGTATTTATAGTCGCCTTGAATTTGATATTGATGCTCAACTTAAAAACAGCGATTTTTCTTTTCACACCAATATCACTATTGACCCATGGAGTTTTACAGGCAAAACAGAGAAGAAGACAGTCCGAGGACTCGGATTAATTGATTCCGCGGAAATTCAATTTTATTATTGGGGAAACAACGGATACACTGTTGGCAACAATATATTTACTCTTGAAAATGGAGTCATGATTGCCATTCCAGAATTAAAAGTTGCTAATTCTTATGTTCCAGCTGGAGCTTTCCAATCAAAATTTGGAAACTTATTCTCTTATCCTAAGATGAAAATCTCAAACTCATTTTGGCCAATTCGAGAATTCTGGATGGACTATAAACCAACTGATGAAATAGCCATACAGGTTTTCCCATACGCATATGGAGACAAGGCTTTAAGCTCAAATGATCCCCTCGCTCTTTCAAACAATCATATTTGGTGGGAAGAAAGTCCTTGGCTTGCCAATTGGGATCAAGGGCACATCAACACTGGGGCAACTCCGCAAGATTTCATGAAAGGTAGCTGGAATGATGACTTAGCATTTCAAACGCGTGATAGTGATGGCAGACGCCTAACAGCCTTACGTGGATTTTCTTTAAGTACAATGGGCGATGACACAACTATGGACCTTGTGGTTGCTTCTCCAAAACATTTATGGCAAGACTACGATAAATTTGATGCCATTCCAGGAAGCTTTAGAATCCAAAAAAACATTACAGATGATTTTTATATCGGAAACATTGAAAACGTTCATTTTGGTCTTGTTGGCAGAAGCCTTGATGCTTACAATATTGTTAGCGGTTATGACATCGGCTGGCTTGTTAATCCTGGATTTCAAGTTAAAGCAGAATACGCAGCTTCCCTTACCGAGCAAGATTTAAGCACTCCGATTTATGATACACACGACAGAGGTAACGCCTACGATCTTTCCCTAGTTGGATGTATCAATGGAATCGAATCTCCAGATGCAAATTATTTTGCTATTCAACCCGAAGAAGGCGAAAAGCATTTCTTTAAGACTCAATTACGCATGACTCGCATGGACAAAGGGTTCGATTCAAGTCTAGCTAATTATCATGAAACAAGAGATGATCAATTTTGGAGTCGTCATATCACATTTCGTCCAACTATTAGCTTTGATTCCATCACCTATAATGATATTCAACCATTTAGACTTGGAAACGGTATTGATTATGGACGCTATGTTTTTAATTGGAGAACAGACACGTCTTTATGGGAAGGAAAACTAGTTGGTCTTACAGATTTCCGAAACATTCATCAAACAAGTACAAATAAATATATTGAAACAGTCGCTCGTACAGAATGGTCGTATCAAGCAACTGAAAAACTACAAGCAAAAACTCTTTTAATTGCACATCATCTGCCAGACACAACAGCTGGACTTGACCCTTATATTACAGACGGAAATGGTAATTTTATTAACAATGCCCAAATTAAAGATGGCATCGATCCAAGTGCTTACACAGCTTCACTTGGATTAAAATATGACTTCTCGAAACATTTATCTTGGAATGCAGCCTATGAATACACCAATGATTTTGGTCACGGAGCAGATAACTATCCAAGATCTATTCTGACAGATGCGCGCATGACAACTTTTCAGCAATACGGCATGACGTATAGGGATGTTTATTCATATCTTTATAGCCAAGAATACTTTCCTTTGCCGCCATATGAGTATCAAAATATTATGAGATCAGGACTCGAGATTAATCCTAACGATCAATGGAACATCTATCTTGATGCAACATACAATCCATATCAATACGCAGGACCGATTGATGACAACATGAATCATGTCGGATGTGCTGTTTCTTACTTTCCAACAAAAAAAATTGGGCTCTTTGGAAAATATACATGGAGCCGATTAAAAAATGTTAACGATGCTGTTTTCAACCAAAGTGGCATTAAAGCAAAAAGTCATCACAATGTCTTTGTTGAAACACAATATCTATTTGATGAAGAAAGTAAGTTGAGTGTAAGCTACGGTGTGGGGCCTTCAATTTATACAGCTTACGCCTCTTCAACACCTTACATGGGAAGTACAACACCTACGATTGACACACAAAGCATCTTTCGTCTTTTCTACACAAAGAAATTCTAGAACTCTAAAAACGTAATAAAAAAGGGCAAGCTTAAAAGCTTGCCCTTTTTCTTTTCTATTTTTTAAAAATTATCCTAAGATAACTTTAACTTTATGCGTTTTTTTATCTTCAAAAACTGGAAGAAGATTTCCTTCAATATTTTTTCCATCAACAACAATCTGCTTAACGCCACTTTGCTTTCCCCTTGGATTTAGAACTTCAATATCATAAACACTATTTCTAAAAGGACGACGGACAGAAAATTTCTTCCACGACTTCGGAATGCTTGGATCAATACGAAGACCATTAAAATCTCGACGGATTCCTAGGATCCATTCCGTAGCTGCCATAAAATTCCAACCAGCTGTTCCTGTGATCCATGTAAAAGCACCCTCTCCGTACCGATAAGGATTTCCAGGTCCAACTAAATATTCAGCAAACGCATATGGCTCTGTACGATACAGCTCCATATTGTCCTGCTTGTTAGGCATAATTTTCTTAATCGCTTCATAAGCTTTATCACCGCATCCGCTCATAGCATAAGCAACCGCCATAAATGTCGCTGCGTGACAAAAGATAGCTGCATTTTCTTTTGTTCCTTCAGAAAACATGCTGATACGCCCTAAGCGTTTAACCCAAGACGAATATGCTGGAGAAAAAAGCGCTAATCCATGCTTGCCATTAAGATGCTTATCGACGGAATCTAACACTTTCTTTAAGCGATCATCTTTAGCAACCCCTGCCAAAACAGCCCAGGATTGAGAGTTAAGATAGATTTTCCCTTCTTTGTCTTTCTTTGTTCCGTAAACTTGACCATTATCATCAAAGCCACGTACATACCAACTACCATCCCACCCTTTTTTATTAACGCGCTCACTCATGACATCAGCCATTTTCAAATATTTATTCTTCTTTTTATTATCACCAACAAAATCACAAAGTTCAGCTAAAACACGAAGTGAACGTACCAAAGCTTGCGCCAACCATACGCTTTCACCTTTATGTTTAATACCTGCCGCATCAATCGCATCGTTCCAATCTGCATGCCCAATCTTTGGAAATCCTTTTTGACCAACATCGCTATAACAAAAAATTAAATTTGCTTCAATGTGCTCTAAGAGTGTCCCTGTGCCATCTTCTTTAGCTCCACCCTTCCAACTCGAATCAATCTTCCATCCTTTGATCCATCGATCTTTAAGATATGGAATTTTAGCTGAAAGAATAGATTTGTCTCCGGTTTCCTTGACATAAGCACAAACTGTTGTGGTCAACCAAATCTGGTGATCTTTGTTCGGCAGAAACTTGTGTGGTCCTACGGTATCCGACCAACCTGGAGCTGACGTTCCATCTCGACGAATCAAAGAAGCAATCTTAAAAATCTTTTCTTTAGTTAGCTCTGGATTAATTGAAACAATTGCCTCAGAATCCTGACATGAATCACGATAACCACGTCCTCCAGAACCTTCATGAAAAAAGCTTGGAGATCTTGACCAGAGATTACAAATATAAGTCTGATATTTAACCCAAACATTAACCATTGCATCAAGATCCTTATCAGGTGTTTTAATTTCTATATTTCCAACAATTCTATCCTGCCAAATCTTTTTTGTTTTTGCCAACTCAGCCTTGGCATAAGAAACCTTGCTATAATTCTTTAAAATACGCTTAGACTCGGCTGGTTTTTCTGCTTGTCCTAAAACAACTGTAAATTCTTTTGTCTCGCCTGGTTTTAACATACAGGTATGCTTAAAAGATCCAATGCCATCTTCACCCGAGCAAAGTTCAAAATTCTTAAATCCATTTTTCTTAAAAATAGCGTCAGGTTTTTCTTCATTATTATATCGACCTAAAAATGCTTCTTTTTGTGTACATGCACCATCGACTTTCAAAGACGAAGAGAAAAAGATTTGACTTGAAAAAGGCTGGATATTCATTCCTTGCCATTTTGCTGTCTTTTTAGCAAAAATAGCTTTTTGTTTTTTATCGAACCAAATGCGATTATACAAATTCATAATATTTCGATAACGCAATTCTTCATGATAATCACCAATTAAAAATTCCACATAAGGAAAAATTTCTAAATTCTTCATCTTCTTTGTTTCATTTGTTAAAGAAGCAATCCAAACTTCACAATTTTCTTTTTCAGGAACAAAATATGTTACATTCGACTTTAGTCCCTTATTAACAGCATTAATCGACGTATATCCTAATCCATGATGGCATGCATACGACGTTGGTTTTACACGCAAAGGTTGATACGTCAAAGAATAAGCTTTATTATCATCTTTAACAAAAATATATTTTCCTGGACGATCTGAATGATAATCTTCTGGATGCCAACGCGTAATACGATTCGTTCGGCAATCTCGGTAAAAACTATATCCTCCAGCACATTGCGAAATAATCGAGCAATATGTTTCGTTAGTCAAATAATTAATCCATGGATATGGCGTTTCTGGTTTTGTAATAATATACTCGAGATTGTCTTTGGAAAAATGTCCATACGTCATAGGGAGTCCTTTTGTCTTATATATTTAGATAAATATTAAATTTATAGTAATTAAGAAAAAGAATTTTAACATGGAAGGCAGATACGGGTCAAGTTCTATTTGACGTATCTCTTTAAACAGAGAATTATTGAAAGGCTTTTAAGATAGCAGCTGTTTCCATGAGATTTGGACAATTAAATCTCACTCCAGCATGACAAGAATCGTTAGATTCGCTAGAAGACCACACAACATGACCATCAACATCTATAGATGAAGAAGATCTAGGCATATCAAAAGATAAAGAAAGTTTATCAAAAACAGAAAGTCTCTTAGAAGTGTGGATTCTTACACCCTGTCCAGAAATGTCCCGGACAACCGTATTTTCGCAATTACCAAAATTTTCGTTAACAAGCCTAACCGGAAAACGGACCGAAAGGCGTTCAAATAAACGCTGATCCTTAAAGTTCTTGCTCAAAACAGCTCTCTTTCTCCGTGGCTTGTTCTTCTATGGTGTGCTTCTTTAAAAATAAATCTAAATCTTACTTAAACTTTTAAAGAATCTTCTATCTGTGCTTGTGCTTCTTGCGGAATATCAGGGAAAGACATGCCAATTCTAAAATTTGATGAATTTGGCATTTTTTCAACCCACTTAACCTTTCCTTGAACCAGAAATGGCATACTATCTCTCTGAAGAGAAAGTTCAACTGTCATCTTTGTGTTCATCGGAATAAAGCGAGCTGAAACAAAACCGACGCCGGACTTGCTAATGTCAATAGTCTGACTGCTGAGCAAAGCTTCCTTTTTTTCGTCCATTAAAGGAACACAACAATCAAAACGAGAATCAATTCTCTTGTTCATACTTACCGTCCAGTGTAAAAATGATTAAATTTTCTATCGTGGCTTCGTGGCTAAGTTAAATATAACATATCTATATCAGATAATCAAGCCATTGAAATAAAATAATTTAGCCTACAAAAATATTGATTGTCATTTTTACTTATGTTATAATTAAATTATAAATTTTAAGCAACTCATTTAAACGCAAAGAGATACCATGTCTGAAGAAATTCAAAATCAAGAACCCAAGAAAAAAAACCTACCTGAGAACCTAGAACAAGTTGATTACAAAGATTATCAAGCGCAACGCGAAAAAGAAATCGATCTTCATGCAAAGAAGAAAAAACAAAAAGCACTTATTAGTAAAATTCTTATAGGAGTTGGCATTTTATTTGCAGCCATCTGCTTTAGCTTCATGGGCTTCATGGCCTTCTTAATTGCAACACCCGTTAAATAAAACTTAAAAACTTACTGGGGCCCGAGATATCTTTCTTAGGGTTGTGACTAAATCGCTACGACCCATCTTTTTTAATTTTACAATTTGCCTTGAAAGTTCAATTTCATTATTCATGCTAATATACACTGTTCCCAATTCCCAATGATGCTCCGCCACATTTGGCTCTAATGAAATAATTTTCTTATATAGTTTTTCAGCTTGTTTTAAGTTTCCACCGTTAGTCGCCGCAGATGCCTTAATCGACAAATACACAACATATATTTTCCCTCGCACAAAAAATCCAGTCAGCAATAAAAGTACAATAAATCCAATAAGAATAACTTTGCGTTTACTTGTTAAAATACTTCCATCAATAATTGTAGGTTTTTCAGCTTGCATGCTCTCTCCTTAAATGAGCGCATAGTTTACGCGATTATAAAAAACGTAAATTATCTGCGCGAATTTATCCCACACACGAAGCGTGTTGGAACTAATAACGTTGTTGACTCTTCAAATTTATCCCACACGCAAAATGTGCTAGGATTAATGACAATGTCGATTCTTCTCTGCAAACATAAAGTCATGATTCTTGATTTGATCTTTAAATTAAGATATAGTAAAATAATAATTAAAGGAAACCTATGATTAACTCTATCGATATCGTTACAATTCTTTTTATCTTCATCTTTTTTGCCGTTGGCTGGCACAAAGGCATCATGCGCTTTATTGTTAACATTCTTGGCATGATAGCGGGTGCAGCCGTAGCCTTCTATTATTTTACACTAACTGAAAACTTAGCGCAAAGTGCTTTTCTTTTAATTGGTGCTACCATTGCCCTATCTATAATCTTTTCTCTTATTCTTAAAGTCTGGAATAAAAAAGTTTCTAAATCAAAAAAACCAATGTTCTTAAGTAGGCTTCTAGGCGGGCTACTCGCCCTAAGCTGGTCATTCTCATTAATCACTTTGTTTTTCTTTGCCGTCCTTGTCATCCCAACACAAAATTCATCCTTTATGAAAATAAAGTCTTTAGCCGGAGAATCATACACCTACGCTCAACTCGAACATCATATTCCATTATTTGGTCAATTCTTTAATCTAACATCTTCAAGTGATTCTCCATCTTTAAGTCTTACCAATATCCCAATCAATGAAGAGCAAATCAAAATTTTTAGTTCATCGAAAGAATTTCAAGACGTTTATAAAAATGAATCTCTCCAGAGCATCATCAATGACGAAGATTTAAAAGAAAAAATAGAATCTCGCGATATTAACGCCCTTCTCAATGATCCTAAAATTAAAAGTCTTATGCAAGATGAAGATTTTATGAAAGACATTATGGGTCTCTATTCCAATGTCCTTCAAAATGGCGGGATTAATCCTTAACACTTCTTTAACTTTATTTTCCAATACAAAAAGAAGAAAAGATCTTATCTAAAAGATCCTCAGAAATATTCTTTCCAGTAATGCGATCCAAGAAATCTATCGCAAGTTTAATATCCTCGGATACAAACTCTAAAGACAATTTATTCAAGAAATGCTGTCGAACACTCTTAAGAGCTTGCGCACATTTCTTAAGAGATTCGATTTGGCGAACATTACTAATCACAATTTCAGATTCTTGAAATTCTTTGCCATGCAGAATATTTTTAACAATCATATCTTCTAAAACATCAATGCCCTCTCGAGTCAAAGCTGAAACTTTTATCTGAACACTATCAAATAATTGTTTTCTAATCTTTTCAACATCAGTTCGACACTTCTTATCCGCTTTATTTAAAACAACAATCACATTCTTCTCTTTAACTTGATCAATAATCTTTTGATCTTCCTTAGAAATACGCTCGGAGCTATCAATCATGAAAATAATTAAATCAGCCTGATCAATATTAAGATGACTACGTCTAACAGCTTCTTTTTCGATGGAATTGCGTGGACGCAAAATACCAGCCGTATCCACAAGCTGCAAAGGAATTCCTTTCATTTGAGTAAACTCCTCTATCGTATCACGCGTTGTTCCCTTAACTTCACTAACAATGGCTCGAGGTGTCTTCAAGAAAACATTTAGAAGAGACGACTTTCCAACATTTGGTTTTCCACAAATAACAATTTTTGCTCCTTCTTTCATGATACGTCCTTGATCACTTAAAGATAACAATGCACCTACTTTATTCAACGCTTGATCAATATCTAAAGTTAAACGCTCTCGGCCAGAAGTGTCAATGTCGTCCTCTGGAAAATTAACAATCGCTTCAGCTTCTGTATACGCACTCATCAAATGCTCTCGAATCGATTCAAGCTCAAGAGTTAAATCTCCTTTAAGTTGACCAACACTTGAACGTAAAAACGAATCTGTTTTTGCTTCAATAATATCTAAAACTGCTTCCGCCTGAGTTAGATCCATGCGCCCATTTAAAAAAGCTCTTTTTGTAAATTCACCCGGCTGAGCTAATCGTGCACCATTTTCTAAAACAAGACTCAAAATCTTTTTTAAAGATGCAATACCACCATGACAACTAATCTCAACAATGTCTTCTGCCGTATAACTTTTAGGCGATCGCATCACTGTTATCAAAGCCTCATCAACAACTTGATTGTTATTTTTTTTATCGACAACTTTACCATAGTGAACACTAAAGCCACGAAAGCTTGAAGGCTTCTTTTTGTTCTTTGCAGAAAAAACTTTATCAGCAACATTAAAAGATTCTTTGCCGCTTACACGCACGATTCCAATGCCACCCTGACCAGGAGGCGTGGATATCGCTGCAATTGTGTCTTTTAAGCTTTCTTGATACATGTATTACCTTTTAACCAATTGTTTTCTTATTTCTGCAGCCAAGAAAATAGATCCAGCCGTCAGGACAATATCTTTCTTTTTAGAAATCTTTAGCGCAGAGGCCAAAGCTTTCTTAGCATTTAATTTAAATGTTATTTTTGTTTTTCCGAAAATTTCTTTAGAAAATTGTTTTTCAAATGCAAATGCTCTTGGATGAGATGATCGCGTTAAAATAATTTCTTTTGCAATATTCTTAAGACCCAAACAAATACCTTTAATATCTTTATCCTCTGATACCCCTAAAATCAAGATAACATCTTTGCCAGGAAAAATATCCTTTAAAGTCTTTGAAAGATTTTGCGCAGATTCTTTTGTATGGGCACCATCAATAACAACAACAGGATTTCTTTTTAAAATCTCAAAACGTGCTGGCCATTGAGTTGCTTTTATTCCATTTAATATATGTTTTTCTAAATCTTTAAATCCTTTAAGGAGAAAGCATTGTACCATAGTCGCTGCTAAGGACGCATTGACAATTTGGTGTGCACCTAAAAGAGGCGTAGATTTAATAAGATTTCTTTTAGAAATTAGCACAGGAATTTTAAACTCCCTTGATCTTTTAAAGATAACGTTTAAAACCTCTTTTTTCTGAGGCGAAACAACAACTGCCTTTGTTGTTTTCTTAATAATCGCCGCCTTCTCTCGAGCGATTTGAAAAAGATGATTTCCAAGTTGCTTGGTATGTTCAAGTCCAATCGCTGTTATACCACAGATATCGCCATCAACGACGTTCGTTGCATCTAGCCTGCCCCCAAGACCAACTTCAACAACTGCAACATCAACTTTTTGTTGTGCGAAATAAAAAAATGCTACGCCAGTAAAAAACTCAAAAAAGCTCATCTGATTTCTTACAATTAAATTTTCTTTGCTCATTTGTTTTAAAATATCTAAAACAGTAGTATTCAATTTTGCTTTAGAAATGCTTCCCTCAAAATCCTGCGATCGTTTCTTTTTTGAAGAATTTGGATTCAGAACACGAATTCTCTCTGTTCGATCAAAAAGATGAGGTGACGTATAAAGACCAACTCGCATTCCTGCTTCTCGTAAAATATACGCTGTGAATGCAACTGTCGATCCTTTACCCTTACTACCAGCAATATGAATAACAGGAAATTTTCTTTGTGGATTTTTAAGAAGTTTAAGAAATTTTTTAATGCGTGTTAATTTAAACGTTCGGCTTTTATGAGGAAGGCCTTTTCGTTCATAATTAATGAGGGAATCAAGATAGTCGGTGGTTTTTTTAAGAACCATAAGATATTAATGCTTAAAATGTCGAATGCCAGCCATAACCATAGCTATTTTCTTGCGATCAGCTTCTTTTATAACGTCTTGGTCGGCAATAGATCCACCAGTTTGAATGATCGCTTTAACACCAGCTTTAGCAGCGATTTGAATATTATCGGTTTTGGGAATAAACGCATCAGAAACCAAAAGTGATCCCTTAGCGTCCTTGCCAGCTTTATCAATGGCAATCTTCACGCTTCCAACTCGGCTTGTTTGACCACATCCAATGCCAACGGTTTTCTTACCTTTAACTAAAACAATAGCATTAGATTTAATATTCTTTACTACTTTCCATCCGAAAAGCAAAGATTCGATCTGTGCAGCCGTTGGTTTCTTTTTTGTTACAACTCTTATTTCTTTTGGATTAAGGCTTAAAGCATCTTGTTCTTGAACAAGAAGTCCACCTTTAACTTTTTTAAAATCAAAGTCTTTTTTACGAATATTTTTAAAATCAAATTGAATAACGCGTAGGTTCTTTTTTTTCTTTAAAATCTTTAAACCACCAGCAACATAACCCGGAGCAATAACACATTCCATAAATCCACTTTTTGAAATCATTTCAGCCGTCTTGACATCCACTTTTCGATTAAGCCCAACAATTCCACCAAAAGCTGAAAGCGGATCGCATTTGTGTGCCATTGAATACGCCTTAGATAAATTCTTATCTTCAGCAACACCCGTAGGATTATTATGCTTTATGACTGTCGCTGCAGGTAGCTCGAAATCTTTGACAACATCAACCGCATTATTTAAATCAAGAATATTATTGTAAGAAAGCTCTTTGCCATTTAGCTGTTTCATTTTAGCTAATCCACAAACCATATCCGTATCTTGATAAAAAGCAGCGGCCTGATGAGGGTTTTCACCATAGCGAAGATCTTGAAGCTTAGAAAATCGGAGAGCTAAATCTTTTGGAAGAACAGATAATCCATCAGCCTGAAAACGACTTGATAAAAAATTATGAATAATGCTATCATATCGAGCCGTCATGCCAAATGCCTCAAGGGCTAAATTAATCAAAAGACGATCCGGCAAAATACCGCTATTGCTGTCTAATTCTTTTAAAATCCCTTTATATCGATCTGGATTGCAAACAACAGCAACACTCTTAAAGTTTTTTGCTGCCGAACGAAGCATCGAAGGCCCGCCGATATCGATGTTTTCAATCGCCTCTTCAAGATTAACATTTTTCTTTGTGATAACTTTTTCGAAAGGATAAAGATTAATCACCACCAAATCAATTAAGCCAATATCGTGCTCTTTGATTTGTTGCATATGGCTAGCATCATTGCGGACAGCTAAAAGTCCGCCATGAATTTTTGGATGAAGAGTTTTAACTCTTCCGCTAAGCATCTCAGGAAAACCAGTATAGTCCGAAACTTCCTCAACGCTGATTCCAGCATTTTGAAGAAGCTTAGCCGTTCCTCCTGTCGATATAATTTCGACACCAAGGGAAGACAACCCCTTGGCAAAATCAACAAGACCGATTTTATCAGAGACACTGATCAGTGCACGTTTTACTTTAAGCATATTCTCAAATAATTTGATGTGTTCTAAGAAATAAACTATTAAATATTACAAATTAAACAAAAGATCTTTAAGATCTTTTACTTTTTGCTCTTTTACGTCTTTTAATTTCTGAAGGTTTAGAATAGTATCGTTTTTCTTTAATCTGCATCAAAAAACCTTCTCTTTGACACTGCTTTTTGAAAACTCGCATGGCTTTTTCGAAACTGTCCGTTACTTTGACTTCCGCCATTGGTAAATCACCCCTTTTTCTTTCTTTATTATTAACCAAAATCATTGGCTAATGAGAAACTTATTATATTATATTTTAGTAAAATGTAAAGAAGAAAGGATCTGTCAACAAAACAATGGTAGATTATAATTCATAGTGCAACAAAATCAACTCCTAAATCGCTATTATTTCTTAATAGTGATTCGACTCCAATTGTTCGTACGCACGAACAATTGGAAATAATTTATAAAATCTGTCAAGAAGACGCCATCGCAACCCCCGAATCAGCGCCTCCTTCAAGTTGACTCAAAATCACAGCCGGATTAAACGGCACAACATTAATAATCAATGGCGTAAACCCTTGAACATTCATCAATTCCATTGGCTGTTCACTTGCCGGAAGCGGCATGCCGCTTCCATTTCGCTTAATTTGCAAATTTAAATTAGCGGCATTTAAATCAATACCACCAAGATTAGAAGAATCGTTCTTCTCTAATTGCTCCCTTATTAAATTAAGTGATTTTATTGCTCTTTTATCCTGCATCAAAATAATGTCTCCGGTTGGAGTTTCTGCTCCTACTCCAAGACTTTTATTAAAAATTACAAGCTCCTCATCAATAAATACAATCAGATCAGATACGTTCGCTAATGGCTTTTTTTGTTCAAGTTGAATAGCATCAGGAATTATCTTTCCGACTGATTTATACAAGCGACGAATTCCTACCAAAGCATTATTCACAGTCTCTTGCTCAGGAGATAGATTCTCATCAATATCAATTCTTTTTTCAAGATATAAGATCATTTTTTTAAGATCACTAATTTGTTTTCTCATGAATTTTCTAAGTCTTCTATTGCGTATTCCTTTAAAATTCTCACGTTTAAGTTCGTTCGCTAAGGATTCCTGAACAGCCTTGGCGTTAAAAAACAATGATTGAAAATCAGAAGAATATTGTAATAATGCTGCTAATTGATTTACTGTTTGATCACTAAACCTTAGTTTAAATTGAGGAGCATCATAACCGAAATTAACGATATTGCTTACCACTTGTCTTGCTTGATCAACGCTAGGTTTTTCTCCATTAGCATCTTCAAGCATCATCTGTGATGAGGCACTTTTAACTTTAGCCTTTTCTTCTCTTTTTATGCGTCCCTTTTCTTCTGCAATCTCTGCGCCAATCACATCCTCTGTAATTATTTTATTTATTTCTAACGGATCAGAGCTGGAAGTGCCAACAGTAACACTCTCGACAATGACTCTGTCTATTTCTTGAATAATTCTATAATGCATACTCATATCGCTTTTTCCGTAAGGAAAACTTATTCTAATCTCTAACTCATCATGTCTATCATTATCAACAAATTCTAATTTCCTATCACTCTTAAAAGGTGTTCGATTTTGATCGTTATAAATTTCAACACCATTTAAAGACATGCTTTCAATATCATGTTTCTTTTTAATTTCTTCAAAAATTCTCTGCACCGATAGACTTCCTGACCCAACAGCAGGAATATCCCAAAGTCCAAAGTCAGGAACAATCTCTGGACCGATCACATCCTCTATAATAATCTTCTTTATTCCTAACGGATCAGAGCTGGAAGTACCAGCAGTAACGCTCTCGACAGTGACTCTGTCTATTTTCTGAGTAATTCTATAATGCATACTCATATCGCTTTTTCCGTAAGGAAAACTTATTCTAATCTCTAACTCATCATGTCTATCATTATTAACAAATTCTAATTTCCTATCACTCTCAAAAGGTGTTCGATTTTGATCATTATAAATTTCAACACCATTTAAAAACATGCTTTCAACATCATGTTTCCTTTTAATTTCTTCAAGAATTCTCTGCACCGATAGACTTCCTGACCCAACAGCAGGAATATCCCAAGGTTCAAAAACATTGCCAGGTCTAACCTTCAAGAAATTAATAATCTGCGATGATAATAAATTAATCATCTGCGATGAAGCATGTTTAACTTCTCCTGAACCTTCGGCATATTGTTCTAATCTACCAAGAGCCTCTTCAGCCGCTTTAGCCAACGCCTTATACTTCTCCTCTTTAAGAGCGCTGTATTCTTTGGTTTTCTCGATCAGCGCACTATAAAAAATTTCTTTATCTTTATTTGTTAAAACATTAGACCCTTCTACCATAATCGGGATTGCTTTTTCTAAAATTTTTTCAAAAAACTCTTTTGGAAAATTTAAATCTTCTTCAGAAAGATCTTTTTTGTGATCAAAAACAGATCTCATGTCCCCCCAATTCATAATAATATCTGACATTTTTACAGTCTGCAAACCTCTAACAAATGCATCATTGTATCCAAGCTGTCCATCTCGAGGAGGATAAACTTTTCTTGGATCGCTTAAGCGCTTATACATTTCTAAGATTGGGTCTTTTAAATCAGCATACTTAGCACCCTCAAGTTTAGACAACAAGCGAATTGCTAATTTCAAAAGGCTTTCCTGTTGCATCTGCGACTGCTTTCCAAGACCTTCTACCATCTGACTTAACTGCCAAGCATTATAATTCTTTGAAGCCTCATAAAACATAGACTGATCTTCTCGAGCATCATGGAATAAAGCAACAATATCCATAAACAAATCTCTGTTTTCAAAAGAATTCCTGTTAATTTCCATAACCTTTAAAGGATGAAACGAATATTCACTACCATCTTTTCTTTCTTGATTGCGATGGAAGAAAACCACTGTTTCAATAGCATCGATTAGACGCTTCTCGTCTTGAGACGTAATAATTGAAGTTTGCTTAACCAAGTTAAGGATTTTTTGAGCTTGTTGAGATACAGCTTTTCTATTTTCTTCAGATTCAATATTCTTTATCGTTTCTTGCAATTGACTCAAAAAGAATACTGCCGCTGATTTAACTTGAACAAAATCCTTTTCCTTCTCTGGATTAGACAAAGTCAACCAAGTCTGAACAACTGGTCTTTTGAGACGATTAACTCCAAGAAACGGTTGTGTAGCTAACCATGTTGCATGTGCAATCTGTGCCAACTCAACCATACGTTGATCAGTATTGGAAAAACGATCATTAACAATGTCATCCAAAACCTGAAACGGTGTTTGTTGCGTTTCCGTACCAATATTCACAATTCCTTCTAAGAATGCAATAAATCCAGGTAAATTTTGCCCAACCTTGCGATTAATATCTTCACCGGTATCCTTTTCTGTAATAAATGCTGGGACTTCTTCACCGACAGAAATGTAATATGCATCATGAAGATATTGAGCCACTTTCTTGGCAAATTCAACATTACGTAAAAATAGCGTAATAATAAGATTTTGAACAATTCCAGGAAGTTCTTGAGCTTTGATGCTTGCCTGGATATCCGAAGAGGCAATCTTAACTTTTAATAATTTTCCTTCCTCTATCTGATCTTGATTAATAACTGGCCAAACAGAAAGATATTGCTGATCTCCAGTTTCAACTGTTGTATAAATTCCAGATTCAAACGAAACAGCATTCCATATCTGCTGCGAAAGTGCATTAAGCTGATCATCAGATAGCAATTCATTCACTGACACTTTAATAGCTTGAATATGCTCCTCAACAAATCTCTGCATAAAATTATGCATAGACTGCTCAATCTCTTTTTTTAAAACATTCATTGCCGATTGGCCTCGATCCTCTGGATCATTTATCCAATTTCCAATTTCTAAAGTATACCGGTTAGCAGGAACTTTTCCTTTCTCAACATCTTCAATCTTTTTAGATTTTACAGTATTTTTTATATTCGGTGAGGCGGCCGTCATCACATCCTCTACAATAATCTTCTTTATTCCTAACGGATCAGAGCTGGAAGTACCAGCAGTAACGTTCTCGACAGTGACTCTGTCTATTTTCTGAGTAATTCTATAATGCATACTCCTATCGCTTTTTCCGTAAGGAAAACTTATTCTAATCTCTAACTCATCATGTCTATCATTATCAACAAATTCTAATTTCCTATCACTCTCAAAAGGTGTTCGATTTTGATCATTATAAATTTCAACACCATTTAAAGACATGCTTTCAATATCATGTTTCTTTTTAATTTCTTCAAAAATTCTCTGCACCGATAGACTTCCTGACCCAACAGCAGGAATATCCCAAGGTTCAAAAACATTGTCAGGTCTAACCTTCAAGAAATTAATAATCTGCGATGAGGCGCTTTGTTTGAACATTCTTGGCAATTCTGGGCTTGGCAAATCATCAAGTGACATAACTAAATTAAGAGATACAGGCTGCGAAAAAGAAACAAAATCTGCAAGCTGGTTATCTCCTCTAATGCCAATCGGAGCAGTCACAGAAAATACCTTTTTAAAAACCTCTTCCATCCTCCATTGTAAATCTCCCGCTTCTTTTTGATCAGACTCTAAACCCTTCTCTTTTTTAAGCTGATTATTAACATCCCCCATAAAGCTTCTTAGCCGGCTAAAGGTTTGATTCTCAGCCTGAGCTTGATCATATTTACGCTTTATTTCCTCTAACACCTTTTCATTCTTTTCATCAACTCTTTTGATCATCTGATTAATTTCTTGATTCATAGCAACATATAACAAAGCTTCCAACATAGGTCTAATTCTTGTCCCTGTAGCTGGTCAATTCTTTTTGACATCCACAATCGTCTGGGCTATTGGATCAATAAGATCTGCATAACTTTTTGTATTTTTAAGAACTTCTTCAATCTCTCGGCCCGCTTGATCTGAATCTATTTCTTGATGCATTCGAATAGCAACCATTTGAGTCGAAAGTTGCTGTTTCATTTGATTGGCGGTTGGTGCACCCATCTGCGATGAGGCGCCCTTGCCGACTTCTTCTTGCCCATCCATTTTCTTTAAATCACTTGTCTTTAAAGAAGCATTCACCAAATTCGCCTGATTTGCCTGCGCAAGAAACTCTTTGAAAATAGCAAGAATATCTTCATCTTTAGCATCTTCTTTGGCTATTTCAATCAAAGTCTTACTTTTACCTAAAACACCTACTTTCGAAGAATCATCAGGAATACCAGGTAAAATCTCTTGCTGCTCGATATAAATCTTGCCTTGTTCTTGATAAGCAAAAATCCGAAAACTCAAGTAATCTGATTCAATAACAAAAGATTGCCGCCCATTAACTTTTTTAATTTCTGCTTTAACTCCATTCTTTGCTTCATTAAAACGATTAAAATTCGAATAAAAAAGACCCATCATAATTTCTGAAAAATCAGAAGGCTGTTGTGAAGAAGAAAGATTCCCTCCGTCTGGAGCATTCATTCCTTGAGACTTCCAAACAAAAGGTGCCGAAGAATCCCCTGCTACATCCGGTTTAATTAAATTCCTCCATCCTGTGCCTATAGAGTCGTCCAAGGCATTTTTATTAGGAAACATTCTTCTATGTCCACCTGCTATAATCTGAGACCCATTGCCTTCAGGCATATTTTCAGGCAGAAAAATACCCTCTTCTTCGCTAAGCGACATATCAGAAGTAGTCGGACCCCGCTTAATTAAATTGTTCCATCCTGTGCCAATCAAATCGCCACCCGATCCGTCTAAGTCACCCAAATCAATTTGTTCTGTTAAATCAAATTCTCCAGAATTAGCATTCATCCCTTGAGATTTAAATTCAAAACCTAAAGGTTTCCAATTTATTGCTCCTAAGTAGTGAACGCCAGTATTTCGATAATAACGAAAGAAATCAATAACTCTTTTTAAAGACCAACTAGCGACTTCTGCTCCGCTCTTTTGAGTCATCTTGTTAGCCCATCCTGTCCCGATCTTATCATTAAACTCTGGGTGAATTATGCCAGAATGAGCCCCTTCGATCAGATTTGACTTCTGCCCCGTTTTGCCTTGATCTTTCTTAAGAGATAAGATCTCTTCTCCAAGATTTTTTATTTTTCCTGTCATAATCGCTCTAAGGCCTGCGTTCCGTCTTCCTTTAAATTTATCACTTTTAAGTTCATTCGTTAAGGATTCCTGAACAGCATTGGCGCTGAGAAGCAATGATTGAAAATCAGGAGAATATAGTAATAATGCTTCTAATCGTGTTAGTGTTTCTTCATTAAACTTTGCTTTAAATTGAGGAGCATCAAAACCGAAATTAACGATACCGTGTATCTTTTGCTTTGCTCGATCAAAAGCAAGTCTTTCTTCCTTATTAATTCGATCAGGATTGATATTAGAGCTTGCAAGATCAACAGTAACCTTTTCCATCTTCCCTTTATTATAAGGCTGAAGATTTGAAGAAATAGCCTTCCTCCCTAAAGATCGCATAGGTCTAATATCAAGATCATCGACCGTGACAACGCCAGTGACAACACCACCAGAGAAATATTTTCTAGGAATATGTTTGTTTGAGGCGATATCTTTTTCAACCTTAACAAGATCAAAAACACCTTTTTTAAAGGATTCTAAATATTGATCATAAATCTGCTCTCGAGCTGTTTTATCTTCAATATCAATACCTGAAACTTTGTTTTGATCAACATAAATTTGTCCCAAAAGACTTTGTTTTAAGGTTTTCTTATACCACGTCGCTAAAATCATAGCATCAAAAATTTGACGCAACTTTGCAAAGGTTTTTCCCTGATTAACTTCTTTTTCAATCTCAGGAATTAAAATTTCTTTAACAATTAATGACGATACCTTTGAAAGCTTTTGCGCGTCTATATTCCCTATATTGTCTAACCCTAGATCCTGTCTTTGAGCATTATTTTCTAAAGCAAGGTAATCTTCTTCCAACATAACTTTAAGATGTCGATCACCTACAAACGCATGGGCTCCTTGTTCATAAACAACAGCTTTATTTGGCACGATCCAAACCTTGTTAAATGTATTGGTTGGAACTTTAGTTGTTCCATACATCTCATAGGATTTTTTATAAACTCTATTCCAAAAATTCTTACCAATCTCACTATCTGGATTAATAAGGGTAGCTGTGAGTTGTTTGAGCATATAATCCTGAGACAAAAGATCGCGCCCCATTTCTGTTTGACCTAGCATGTCGGCCATAATACGATCTTTTTCATAAGGAGAAAGGTTAACCCAAAATTCATCTTCAGGAACCGTTAAAGATGCCAAGAAATATTTAATGACTTTGGAAGCTTCTTGCTTAAAGGCTTCGCCTTCTAAACCAGTGTCTCCGGTATCCATAATAAAATCAAAGCGCAAAGGATTCTCTGGATGTACCTGCACACCTCGTAAAAGAACCGGGTAAAAAGAAGGACTTAAGGAAACCATTGTTCCCGGCTGCGGTAACCCGAATACCCCTTGCGCTAAAGCTTGACTTGGAAAAATAGAAATTGAGAGAAAACTGATAATCGTGAAGATGGCAACATACTTAAAAACAAAAGATTCTTTAATAAAATTTTTCATCCTGTCCTCCTTATGTAATGGTTTCCTTAAAACCTTATAAAGTATAGCTCCTAGGAATAACGTTTCAATAGAATATAGGGATTTGAGGAAAGCGCTTTCAAAAAGACTTTAAAGTACTGATTTGCAACAAGTTATGAAATTCTTATAATTAAATAAGTGGAATTTATTTGGGATCGTAGTGGAAAAAATGCTCGCCTGCAAAATTTTTCAAAGTAAATCTATTTTCATTCTGCGAAATAATTGAGTTAGGCTCAATCGGAATCTTTCCGCCTCCGCAAGCGGCATCGATAACATATTTAGGAACAGCAAAGCCTGTTGTGTGCCCTCTGAGCTTATCGATAATATTAATTCCTGTTGCCATCGGAGTGCGGAAATGACTTGATCCAGAAATCGGATCACATTGATAAATATAATAAGGGCGAACGCGAATCTTAAGAAGTTCATGCATTAGCTTTTTCATAACAGAAGGCTTATCGTTGATTCCTTTTAAAAGTACAGTTTGACTTCCTAAGGGAATTCCGCTGTCTGCTAAAAGCTCGCAAGCAAAACGTACACGCCGAGTAATTTCTTTAGGATGATTAACATGGATGTTAATCCAAATCGGGCTATATTTCTTTAGCATTGAAACAAGATCATTTGTAATCCTCTGAGGAAGCGTAACCGGAGCTCTTGTACCGATGCGTACAATCTCAACATGAGGGATTGCTTTAATATTTTTAATAATATCTTCAAGCGTTTCATCGCCTAACATCAAAGGATCGCCACCGGAGATTAAAACATCTCGAATTTTCTTATTTAATCGAATATAACGATAAGCATCTTCATAATGCGATGTTTTTCTTTTATGTCGCCCTTCGCCAACCATGCGCGATCGCGTACAATGCCTGCAATACATCGCGCACATTTCGCTAACTAAAAATAAAACTCGGTCAGGATATCTGTGGACAAGTCCGGGTACAGGAGAATTCTTTTCCTCTGCGCAAGGATCTTCAAATTCATGCTCTGATTTAATAAGCTCATCTTTAACAGGAACACATTGTCTTCGAATCGGACAGTTTGGATCATTGGGATCAATAAGAGAAGCAAAATATGGTGGTATCGCCATCGTTAATTTTTCCCCACAACCCTCGATGCCGCTTATTTCTTCAGGAGTTAAATTAACAATCTCAGAGAGAGCTTCTTTGGTTCGAATGCGATGACTAATCTGCCAAGTCCAATCTTCCCAACCAATCGGTACAGCATCCTTAAGAGAACCTATAAATTGATTCTCTTTAGACGTTAAATTTACTTTTAACGCCTGGACTCTATCGCTGGTTTGATTGTTCATCTCTTCAATGGGATTCATATGCAAGCCTTGAAGTTTTATTGTTTATTTTGAGCCTTTTGATTCCTGCGTTTAAAACCCAGAGGATCATTTCTTCAAAAGACTTATTAATCTCTCTGGCAATAAGAGAGAATGTATCTTTTTTTGCTAAACACGGCAAAGGATTAATTTCAAGAACATACGGATTGTCATTTTTATCAATACGAAAATCCACTCGTCCAAAATCTCGGCATCCAACACTTTTATAAACTTTAACAGCTAAATCTTGAAGCTTAAGCGTCAGCTCTTTACTAATTTGCGCAGGACAAATATATTCAACATTTTCTTTTCGCACATGTTCTGAAGTATAAAATCCATCGCCATCAAGCTCATCATCAATCTTATACTGAACAATCGGCATCGGCCTTGGACAATCATTTCCCAAAACAACAACCGTACACTCTCTTCCCTTTATAAACTCTTCAACAATTGCAGGTTGACGATATTCTTTAACAACAAAATCGACTTGCTTTTTAAGCGCCTCAAGATTTCCTACTTTCGATGTAGGTGTAATTCCTTTCGATGTTCCTTCATAGCAAGGTTTCACCATCAAAGGAAATTTCAATCCTTTTAAATCTTTTAAATCTTTTAAATCATCGGATGAATGCGCAAGCACTGATTTTGCCGTTGGAATATTATCCACTATAAAACATTTCTTAGCGATCATTTTATCAAGAGTAATTCCCATCGTTAACGCATCAGAACCAATATAAGGAATTTCATAAAACTCAAGCAAGGTCGGAATCTGGGATTCTCGGTTTCTGCCACCAAGACCTTCAGAAATATTAAAAACAATATCAACGCCCAAATTACAAAGCGCAGCAGAATCCGCCGAAGCTAACCCATTTTTCTTAAAAAGCGCAAACGGATCAATCTGAGAAAGAAGACTTTTAAAATTTCCTATTTTCTTAACTTCATGCCCGCCAGACTCAAGCGCCATGACAATATCATTAATTGTATCTTGAGGATCAAATTCTGCATTAAAATCAATAGGCTGATCATCAGAAACGAGGCATTGTTCTTTTGAATCGTATGTTAATCCTATAATCATTATTATTTCCCAAAAAAATAAGGAACGTTCAAAATAAATTCGATCGTTCCTTAAAAACCTTTTATATTAAATTTCTTATTTTGCGAAGCGTAATACTTCAATAAAATTCTCCCCGCATTTCTTACCAAACGTCATAAATAGGGTTAAATCCACACATGGTCTTATTCCTTATTTAATATTATTATATTTTTTCAACATAGTCAAAAACAATTATCAATACATTCGCGCGCAAACAAATATCAATTTAAATAAATTGATTCGGACAAAAGACAGAAAAACCTACCATCAAAAGCGTCAGTGCAATAATCACGATAACAGTCAGCCAAGTAAAAATATTTAATACGCGATTATTAGTAAACTCACCCATCAAGCTTTTATCGTTAATCAAAATCAGCATAAATATCAAAATAAATGGCAACAAGATTCCGTTCCCAACTTGAGAGAAATACATGATCTTCAATAAAGGAAAGTTAGGAATCAACACAACGCCTGCTCCAATAGCAATCAAAGCTGTATACAAACCAAAAAATTCAGGCGCTTCTTCAAAGCGCTTATCAACACCAGCATTCCATCCCATCCCCTCACAAATACAATATGCCGTCGATAGAGGCAAAACTGATGCCGCAAAAATAGACGCATTAAAAAGTCCAAAAGAAAACAATATCTTAGCGTATTTTCCAGCTAACGGCTCAAGAGCAACAGCAGCATCTTTTGCACTTTCAATTGTAATCCCAGCCTTAAATAAAGTTGCAGCACATGCCACAACAATAAAAAAAGCAACAATTGGAGCTAAAATGCTTCCACCCACAACATCCATGCGAACATGCTTATACTGTTCGATGCTAATCCCTTTGTCGACAATTGAAGATTGAAGATAAAATTGCATCCACGGCGCGATTGTTGTTCCGATAATACCAACAAGCATTACAGAATATTTAAGATCAAAAGTAATTTCAGGCCTAATGGTTTGACGAAACACCTCTGTCCATTCTGGTTTTGCAATAAATCCGGAGAAAATATATGTGACATAAAAAAGGCATGCTGTTAAGAATATCTTTTCAACCGTTTTATATGTTCCCTTCACGACCAAAGTCCACACAAACAATGCGGCTAAAGGAACTGTAAAAAATTTATTAATATTAAAAATCTCAAGACTTGCCGCAACACCTGCAAACTCAGCCATAACATTCAGAAGATTAACAACAAGCAGAATCCACATCAGATGAAACGTGATCTTAACTCCAAAATTCTCTCGAATCAAATCTGCTAACCCTTTACCCGTCGCTACAGCCATGCGTGCACACATCTCTTGAATAACAATCAATGCAAGAGTAATCGGAATCAAAGACCAAAGAAGTGTGTATCCAAAATGTGCACCAGCTAAAGAATATGTGGCAATGCCACCAGCATCGTTATCAACATTAGATGTAATAATGCCTGGCCCCATAATGGCAAGAAACAAAAGGAAATTTCTAACAAATTTTAAATTTTTTATTTTTTCAACAAACTGCATTATAATTTTTCCTTGTACTTACCCCAAGCGATAGAAATCAATTCCTCTAAAACGTCATCGATGGTAATAACACCTTTTAGAATATCTTGCTCATCTAAAACAGGAACAACAGAAAATTTGTACTTTTCTAAAAGAAGAGCAATTTCTTCCATCCCATCATCAGTGCGAACAAAAACTTTCTTTGGATAACATGTATCTAATATAGGAGTCCACGAATCTTCATTAATAAAGTTTCGGAGCGATGTTGTCCCTAAAAGTTTATGCTGATCATCAATAATATAAATATGATAAATATTTGCCGACGATTCAACGTTATCTTGAATTTTCTTCATTGCATCTTTAACAAGTGCATTCTTTGGCAAAAACAAATATTCTGTTGTCATTAAACCACCCGCAGAGTCTCTCTCAAAATCTAAAAGCTCTCTAAGTTTTTTAGATTTCTTTGTGCCCATAACGCGCATAAGCGTCGATATCTTCTCTTTGGGAAGATTAAGCAAAAGGTCAACCGCATCATCTGAAGGAATATTTTCTAAGAGCTTTCCAGCTTCTTGATCACTCATTTGATCAACAATTTCTTCTTGTTCAGGCGTTGAAAGATCAGAGAAAACTTTTAGCTGAACAGAAGACTCAAGAGATTTAAACAGCGAATACTTCTCAAAGATATCTAAATCTTCCATAATCTCAGCAAGTTCTGCAGACGGAATTTGAGATAGCTTTTGTTTAGCAATATTAAGCCGCAGAACATTTTTAGTTCGGCCCAGCGTCAAAACTTGAGTATTTTTCCAGGGAATAAAATCTTCTTTTGTGAGATATTCACTTTTGGGAAAGAATGCTTTTACCATTCCATCTATTGTCTGCGACCAACCTAAACGTCGTACAAGCCCCCGAGTACCAACATCAACATGCGCCATATATAAATAATTATCAACTTTTAAGAAACTAACATCATTAACACGAACAACCTTTTGATCATCCATATCAACAACTTGCTGATCCAAAACATCTAAACAAAGCGTAAGCTCATAAACCGGTCGCTGCTTTTGATACTGAATTTCAGATATATCACCAGAAATTTTAATAACTTTATTAAGCTCTTTAACTTTATCCCAAGAAACTTGCGCAAACCGCTTACCCCAAAAACCTCTCTTAACTACCAAATAGGTTGATTTTGGATAAACGTCTTTTCCCAGATTCATTCCAATATCAGACAGAGTCCCAATGCAGACATTGTCTTGATCAATGACTTTTCTTCCTAAAATTTCTGAAAAAAAGATAAAAAGGTCCATTTTCTAAATTCCTAATCTTTTAACCGTCGCATTAACGACTTTTTAAAACCCCTTCTTGAGGGCATAACTTCTGAATAACACATTTTGAACATCTAGGCGATATAGGCCGACAAATATTTTGACCCCATGTCACAAGCAACGCATTATACTCTATCCAAAATTTCTTTGGCAGCTTCTCTCTTAAAGCCATTTCAGTCTGTTCAGCAGTCTTTGTTTTAACATATCCAAGTCGATTAGATATTCGGTGCACATGCGTATCGACACATAAGCCAAGCTTACCATATCCTTCTGTCAAAACCAAATTTGCTGTTTTTCGCCCCACACCTTTAAAAATTAACAAATCATCAATCTCGCTTGGAACCTTACCATCAAACTTTTCTAAAATATCTCTACAAATACCTCTAATATTACGCGCTTTTGTCTTATAAAAACCAACTGGATAAATCGTCTTCTCAATTTTCTTGTTCGTCAACACAAGCATTGCCTTTGGGCTTCGAGCAAGATCAAAAAGTCTTAAAGATGCCGGTAACGTTGTTTCATCCTTTGTACGCAAACTTAAAATACATGAAATAAGAACCAAAAAAGGATCTTTCCATTTCTTACCAACAAGCGTTACAGAAGGATCATCTAAATCTTTAATTGCTTCTCGAATCAAACAAACAATACGTTCAATATTCTTCTCTTGCGCTTTTCGAACCATAAACCTAAGCTTTACTTTCTGCCTGTTTTGGAATTCCTATATCAGCAATTTTAATTCTTCCAGAATACTTTAATCCATCTTTTTTAATCAGTCCCTTTTTTAAAACAGCAAAAGTAACCGTCATCTGTCCTTTTATACACGATCCTAAAATTAATCCTGTTGTCGCATCCAAGCCTGAAGGAACATCGACGCAAATCACAAACTTTTCCAATGAATTAATTAATTCAATCATTGCTTTAAAGAATCCGCAAACTTCCCGATTTAATCCAATGCCAAAGATCGCATCAACAATAACCGATGATCTCTTAAAATCTTTTAAAACCTGAGGACTTACCCGGCCAACCTCTTGAATCGAACATTTTAATTTCCTTAAGATTCTATAGTTAATCAAAGAATCTTTTTTAAGCTTACTGGCCTTACCGATTAAAAATACTTTAATTTTATATCCACTAGCATGAAGATGTCGCGCAGCAACAAAACCGTCGCCTCCATTGTTTCCCGGCCCACAAACAATACAAATAAAATGACCTTTTGGAGTTTTTAGCTTACACATAATCTCGAAAGCTGTAATGCGCCCTGCATTTTCCATCAAGATAATTGAAGGAATACCAATTCTTTCAGTCGCTATTCTGTCTAAACGCTGTGCCTGCTTTGCCGTAAAAGCCTTAACCGCCATACCCTAAATCCCTCAAAAGAGAAATATTGTCACGCCATTTCTTTCGAATCTTAACATTCAAATCAATAAAAACTCGTCGACCTAAAAGGCCTTCTAGCTCTTTGCGCGCAAGGGTTCCAACTTGCTTTAAATTCTTGCCCTTCTTACCAATCACAATTTCTTTATGCGTTGTCTCTAAGACTAAGATGACCGCTTCGATGTATGTTAATTTATTCTTTCTGCGTTCAATCATTATAATTTCAACCGCAACAGAATAAGGTATTTCATCTCTTAGAATCAAAAGTAATTTTTCTCGAATAATATCAGAAATCGCAATTCTCTGAGGAACATCCGAAACAATATTATCAGGATATAAAGCTGGGCTTTCTGGTAGAAATTTAAAAAGCACTTCCGTTAATTTATCAATATTAAAATCTGTCTCTCCGGATAAAGGCAACATAACAAATTTTTCTTGATCATTAAACTTATCTCTAAGCTTTTCTTGATAAACCTCAACGTATTCCGAAACTTTCTTTATTTTCAGATCTGCTTTATTTAAACCTAGAATCAACGGTTCCTTCAGGTCACAAAGTCTCTCAATAATCATTTGCTCATCTTCTTTAACAGATCGATTCGCATCGACTAAATGAATCACGCAATCAACATCACCAACTGTTCCGAAAGAAGCCTGTTTCATAAATTGATCCAGCTTATCTCTTCCTCGTACCAATCCAGGAGTATCAATAAAAACAATCTGACCGCGTTCATCGTTATAAATACCTCGAATTTGATTACGCGTCGTTTGCGGAATCTTTGAAACAATCGCAACCTTTTGGCCGACAATAGAATTTAAAAGTGTTGATTTGCCAACATTAGGCCTTCCAACGATAGAAACAAAACCTGCTTTAAAACTTTTCTTTTTAGGCATATTAGTCATTTCTTTTATGGTAAATAAGTATTGTTATCATCACAGCAGAAAATAATATTAAATTAACAATATTAAACACTTTCCAAACAATATCTTCAGAAACAAAACCCGACGGTGCCATCAAGATTAAACAAGTCCAAACACCAATAGCCCATAGAAGGCTAATATCGTTCGATGATTTTCGTTTTACAATACGAATGATCAAGGGAATATTCCAAAGAGGCAAAACAATCGCTGCAACAAGTCCTATTTTTTGAATCAAAATCTTCTCCGTTTTAGCGCACCAAGCGTGATGCTTGTGCGATCAATTTATCAATAGCCTTTTTTGTGTTATGAATTCGACAGCTCGCTACATTTTGATGCCCGCCTCCACCATACACTGTAGCTAGGTGCCCGACATCAATAAGCCCTCTCGATCTTAAGCTAACACGAAGCATGTTGTTTTCAATCTCTCTGAAAAACAATGCAATCTGCGCCTCTTCTGTCATCAACATATCATCAGCCACAGGATCAACATCTTCTTGATGACCATGAACTTTCTTAAAATCTTCTTTATGGATAATCGACCAAACAACTTTCTTGTTTCTTGCTTTTTTAATACGTAAAAATGATAGCCCTGTTAAATGCATTGCCGATAAACTTTTTCGCCAATAATAACGCTGTGAAATCTTATTAAAATCAACGCCAGTCTTAATAAGGTCAGCACAAGCTTCAAAGGTTTTCTCGCTTACACTCTCGCTACTAAACGATGATGTCTCAACAATGGCAGACGTCAAAAGACATTCAGCGATTTTTTTATCAATCTTTACTTTTAGCTGAGACAGCACCTTAAAGACAATCTCTCCAACAGATGACGCGTTTTCAGAAATAAGCTCAACATCACCAAATTGATCTCGATAAATATGATGATCAATTTCAATAATATATTTCGACTGCTTTAAAAACCGATCGACGCGTGGAAGTTGTTTAATACTTGCACAATCAAGCGTAATCGCCAAATCTCCCGTCGTACGACAATGGCTTTTGACTTTCTTTGCATCAGGCAACGCTTGATAACGATTAGGAATTCGATCTGGACAAAGATAAGTTATTTTCTTTTTTAACTTAGATAATCCTAGCCCAAGACCTAACATTGATCCAATCGTGTCTCCATCTGGATTCATATGACAAGCCAAAATAATATTCTGACTTTTTCGAATCATCTGCACGGTTGTTTCTAAACTTTTTTTAAATTCTTTTGTGTTCATAATTTATTGATATGAAATGAATTTTAAAAACTCATTCTTTCGTTTATTAATATCATTCTTATTAATCTTTGATATTCTCTCGACGCCAAACCCTTCAACGTTAAACGAAGACATCACTGTAGCGTAACACAAAGCTTGCTTTAAAGCTTTCTTGCTTAACGTTTTCGACTGACTCAAATAACCCATTAATCCTCCAGCAAAGGTATCGCCTGCCCCCGTTGGGTCAACAACTTTCTCGACGGGATAGGCAGGATATGCAAACATAATCTCATCGCTATAAAACAAAAATCCATGCTCACCTTTTTTAATCACAACCATTTTAGGCCCAAGCTTTCGAAGCGCTTTAGCCGCTTTAATCAAATTATTCTCTTGCGTTAAAGAGCGCGCCTCTGCATCATTAGCAACAAACAAATCAACTTTCTTGATCAACTTCAACAATGGTTTTTTCTTATGCTCAATCCATAAATTCATTGTATCCAAACCCACAAGCCTAGGCATCTTCACTGCTTTTAGAACTTTAGCTTGTATCTCAGGGTCGTCATTAGCAAGAAAGACATTCGGAATCGATTGATGAGCATCTATAATGTTCGGTTCAAAACCAGCCAAAACTCCCAAAACTGTTGACTTTGTAAGCGCTGTATTAAAGTCACCTTTTTTATACTCGCCATTCCAATGAAATGTTTTTCCTTCTTTGCGCACTAAAGATTTCATATCAATATCTTTTGATTGAAACAATTTAATATATTTTTGTGGAAAATCTTTTCCAATAACACCGGAAAGTGCAACTTTTGTAAAAAATGACGCACTCATACAAAAATGAGACGCTGATCCGCCTAGCAAGCGCGGACGCACACCACAAGGTGTTTTTATGCTGTCTAATGCAACGGTTCCTGAAACTAATAAACTCATCAGATTAAACTCCTTTATTCTCCAATAATTTTAATTAAAGCTCTTTTTTTTCTGCGCCCGTCAAATTCTCCATAGAAGATTTGTTCCCATGGCCCAAAATCTAATTTTCCTTCTGTGACAGCAACAACAACTTCTCGACCCATGATTTGTCGCTTCATGTGCCCATCAGCATTATCTTCGCCAGTATTATGTCGATAACCTGAAACTGGCTCATGTGGCGCAAGCTTCTCTAGCCAATCATCAAAATCTTCAATAAGACCACGCTCATCATCATTGATAAAAACACTTGCTGTAATATGCATCGCGTTAACAAGACACAAGCCCTCTTTGATGCCGCTTTTATCAATCGCAATTTGTACAGTATCTGTGATATTGATATATCCTCGTCTTTTTTCAGTCTGAAACCAAAGTTCTTGCTTATAGCTTTTCATAAACCCTCTAAATATTAAATCTTGGCTTTATCTATTTTTCGATTGCTCAAAAAATCTTGAAATGGTGCATAATTTCTTAAGTTCTTAAGATCAGCGTCTTCTTTAAGAAAATCAAGATCACCATACCCTCTCGCAATTGCAACCTGTATCGCGCAAAATGCGCGCTCAAGATGACCAACGAGAGAATAGCTGCATGCTAAATTATACAAAACAATAGGATCTTCTGGTCTTAACTGAACAAGTTTTTGATCAACCTCTAATCCTTTTTGATAAAAGTTATGCTTAGTATATAAATCGCCCAGGGCAATTAAAGCCTCGATGAAATCTGGACTGTCCTTTAAAATACCTTCGAAAAAACAAATCTCAAACTGTTCATCTTTTTTCTTTTTATTTTCTGATTTTGGACTCATGTTATTTCTCTAAAATAATACTTTGCCGAATTTTTTTAGAAAGCTCTTCCAGGCTTTTCTTGTATGCAAAATAATCATTCGAATCAACAGACTCTTTTTTAAGAGTATTTTTTTCTTTTAAAATAATTTTCTTACCCTCTTGAGTATAAATGCTTTCATAGCGATACCACAATGTATCACTAACAATCGACTCAGGAAGAGAAGTCACTTGGTAATTATCCGGAATAATGATTTCAAATATATTTTCCTCATATCGAGGAACAACAAAATCAATCGGATACACTCGACTCACCTTTGAAACAATTTCTAAATCAATGCTTGTCAACTGAGGAACAACACGCATTGTCTTTCCCGCAGTTAAAAAGAAATCCGATCCTTTAAAAAGATACGAAAGCACAATATCTTTTTGCATTTCCCCTAAGTTTTCAACATCATACGATATCAAGCTTGATCCCGGAACAATGCTTTGAATCTTTTCCTGCAAAGATTCTTTAACGAGAATCGGCATCGTATAGCGCAACCATCCTCTTTGCATCTGATCAAAAACACCTGAAGTTGCAGCTTGACGCGATCCTGAAATTTGTTCATCCTCATCAAACATTAAACGCGTTTGTCTTACAATCTTATTATGTTCAGATGAAAATTTCGGAATCCACAAAATGCGTCCATTTTCTTCAAAACAAACAAAAACATCTCGCCCTTGATCACCAGTAGGCAAATCACCAAACAAAACAACTTCTCCTGTTGGATCAAGAAAGATATATTCTCCATCTATCTCAGCAACAGCAATACAATGATTAAATGAAAGCGCTGGAAATTCTTTAGATAATCGTGGAACGCCACGCGTACCAATGATAACAGGATAAGCCTTAATGCCCGCCTCTTTCAACATCGAAATTAAAAGAATAGCCTGATCTTTACAATCTCCATATTTATTAGAAAAAATTTCAGTCGCATCATGAGGCTCATATCCCGCCTGACCATATTCAATACCAACATAGCGAATATCACGTGCACAAAAATTATAAACAGCTTTTGCTTTTTGTTTTAAATCCTCTAGCCCCTCTGTAAGCTCTGCCACCTTTTTTTTAATATCTTCATTAACTTTAATTTTATCTTTAGCTAACTCCCACCACCACGTATAAATTTCTTCCCACGTTTGAAACGTTGTCATCAAAATCATTGGTGCTGATTCTGAAACAGGTGGCATTAAAGGTTCAGGAATAATCTGATCAACATTTTCAAAAACCCAAGAATACGTTATCGTTTTCTCATCTTGAATAATTTCTGGATTCAAATTAAAGTTTTGTTGATTCATCTCCTTATTTATAATACGCGTCTGCAACTGATCTTTTTTGGGCAATGTAACTTTAAATTCCTGATACTGAATTGGTTCTCGATTTTGCACAAAATAAGATGTATTAAATTTATTATTAGCAATCATCTTGCTTTGAGTAGATCGAACCTTATATTCTAAAATTGATCCAATAGCAACTTCTGGCATAGAAATAATTTTTACACGAGCATTACTGTACAAAGGAAAATTAAGATATCTCGAAACATCGCGAATATGTTTCGATCCCACAGAAACAACCTCTCCATTTGGCTTTATCGTACGCGCAAAAACAATTTCAACTTTTCCGTACGTCGAGTCATAAGGAATCTTGATTTCACCAAAATGCTTACCACGCTCATTGAGAATCTTAATCAAATAATGATCTTCTGAAACAACAGAATAATTTTCTTTAATTTCAACATTCTCTCGAGAAAGCAATATCACAGCTCCAGCCTGAGGAAAATCTTCTTGAGATGGAGCGTTGGAAATCAAGTTTTGGATTTCTTCATCAAGCCCTTGAAGCGTTGTTTTTTCCTTAAGCGCATTAATGCTTTGAATATGCATATTTGCTTTTGATAAAAAAGGATCACTTTTAATTTTCTTGTACAACTCCAAAGCTTTTGTATGCAAATTATGCTCTTCGCAAGTTAAGGCATAATAATAAAAATATTTATCATCTTTAAACTCATTCATTCTTTCGAAAACACCTAAAGCATCTGTATAGCGGCCAGAGCGATAAAGACAAATAGCTCGAAGCTTATTAAAGCGATCGGATTTGACCTGACTTAAAACATCAACAGCCTTATCGTATTCTCCGCGACTTTGATGCAACAAAGCTATTTGATAATAAATATCTTCTTGCTCGGGATGAGATTCGAGAACTTTCTGATATTGCTTAAGCGCATCCTGATAATATTGCTCAGACTTCTCAGAAAAAATCTTTGCCTCTTGAAGAGTTGCTTGATTCTTACCAAAACGATCTTGCTCCTGACAAGAACATAAAGACAACATCATTATCATTCCAAAAAGGAATATCGCATTTTTCTTAAACATAACACCTTTCTTTATCAATTTATATACTAAACACGGTAGGATTTACTTACTTAAATACTGCTCAATACGTATTAAAGCTTCTTTAAGATTTTCGTAGCTTGATGCATACGATATTCTTACATGACCCTCAGCGCAATCACCAAAAGCAACGCCTGGAACCAAAGCAACTTTTTTCTTTTTCAATAAGTCATTTGCAAAATCTAAAGAACTTTTGTTAAACTTACTTATACAAGGAAAAACATAAAAAGCGCCATCTGGCGTATGACAATCCAATCCCATTTCATTTAAGCGATTCACAACAAATCGCCGACGACGAGCATATTCTTTTTTCATTTCCATAACATCTGAAAGCCCTGCGCGCAAGGCCTCTATGCCTGCCATTTGGCTTGTAATCGGCGCACACAACATTGTGTACTGATGAATTTTTGTCATCGCAGCAATAATCTTAGCTGGTCCACAAGCCCATCCTAAACGAAAACCTGTCATAGCATAAGTTTTAGAAAATCCATTTAAATAAACAACACGGTTTTTCATATCTTTTAAAGTAGAAAGTGGCGTATGTCCAAAATCATACGTCAGCTCATCATAAACTTCATCACTAATAACAATCAAATCCTTTTTCTTAACAACGCGTGCAATATCTTGAAGCTCTTTTTTTGTATACGATGCTCCCGTTGGATTACAAGGATAATTAATCAACAAAGCTTTAGTATTTTTAGTGCAAGATTTTTCTATTTGTTGAGCTGAAATCTTAAATCCATTATTAACATTTGTTTTCAAAAAAACAGATTTTCCGCCAGCAAGCTCAACAACAGCCCCATAAGAAACATAACATGGCTCTGGAATCAACACCTGATCTAGTGGATTTAGAATCGCACGAACAGCCAAATCAAGACCTTCGCTAACTCCAACAGTAATTAAAACTTCTTCTTCAAAATCATAATTTAATTTATAGCGACGATTTAAGAAATGAACGATTGATTTTCTAAGATCACCCATGCCCTTATTTGATGTATACGATGTATATCCCTGCTCAAGAGAAAAAACAGCTTTCTCCCGAATGCGCCAAGGCGTAACAAAATCTGGTTCACCTACACCAAGAGAAATAACATCTTTCATGTTTAATACAAGATCAAAAAAGACACGTATTCCTGAAGGTTTAAGTTTCTCAACTTTTTTTGAAATATCCATTGATTCTTAACCTTTTTTAATAAGAAATATTTAATTTCTGTTTTTGCTTTCGCTTCTTTAAGATAAAACCATCTTCTTTATATTTTTTTAATAGAAAATGAGTCGTTGTTCCTCTGACATCTGGCATGGCCGATAGCTTTGAAGCCACAAATCCAGCAACTGTCTGAACACTTCGGCCTTCCACTTCAACCAAAAGATCATAGGTTCCAGATACCAAATAACAACTCTTAACTTCTGGAAAATTATAAATACGCTCAGCAATATAATCAAACCCGACATCTTTCTTAGGCGTAATACTGACTTCGATTAAAGCGCGAACAAATAAAGACTCATCGATAATTAAATCTTTGTTAATTACAGTCTTATAGTTAACAATAACACCATCTTTTTCAAACTTTTTAATCTCTTTCTTAACCGATACGACAGTTTGCCCTGTCAATTTAGCAATTTCTTCCGGACTAATGCGTGCATCCTTAGCTAAAATCTCTAGAATCTCGTTCATTTCTTCTCCTTGTCAAATCAAAATTAAAGGCCAGCATGGCGAATAAGTTGCACCATTCTATCCTATTTATCTACTGAAATCAAATCAATTCAAACAAGCTAAAATTAGGAGCTATTTTAAAATTTCTGGCATTTTGAAGGCCGATTTTGGAAAAATGATAGGTTGAGGTCGCTCACAACTGGCATCGCTACATTCAGCATTATTATCAAATCTCTTTTTCTCTGCAGGAACTTCAGAAATTGTCTGCAAAATCCCAGAAAATGAATCCTTTGCCTTCTTTTCTTTTCTAATTTTCATATTAAGATCAAAAATTTGGCTACTTAATGAGACGCCTTCGGTTTTTAAGCCTTCAATGCGCGCCAAAAACATATCTTCTTCAGCGCAAACAATATCATGACGCTTCTTTTTCGCTTGTTCAATTTTAACTTTAAGCTCTAAAATATCTTGATTCAATTCACTTACCTTCTGATCTTTCTCAATTCTTTCTCTCTCAGGAAAATCCTTTAAATCTTCAACCTCAGACTTTAGCTGCTCCACAGCTAAAGAAAGCTTTTGTTCTTGATATCGAAAATCAGTTAAGAAATAACCCAAAGAAGCTCTATCGTCATTCCTTCTAATCTCTTGACCAAGAAACAACCCCTCGTTTTCAGCCTTCTCAATTAACTGATTAATACCCAAACACGTCTTATCGAAACCTTCTTTAAGCTTAGCAATTTCCTTAACAATCTCATTATCTTCAGACGAGAATATTGCAAGGCTATCATCTCTTAAAGTATCATTTAAAGAATTTCGAATCGCTGCCTTTAAAGTTAATAATATCTTCTGCCTTTCTTGATATTCTTTCTGTACTTTTTTCACATAATTCTGACTAGCTAAAAGTTTTCGCTTAAGCTTATTAAGCTTTTGATTAAGCTTGCGTACATCAGCGCTCACATCAAATTTAGTTGCTGTAGACAATCGCGTCTCTTTTTGCATTAACGTAGACAAAGCTTCGCTCAATTCTCCATTTTCCTTCTCAAACTTAAACATCCATTTTTGATCATTTAGATCTTGAGCATTCAAAAGAAGAATTTGATTCTCAACATTACCGATCTTATTCTTTAAATTCTCAATACGATAATTTAAATTCTTAACAACTTTCTCATTATCAACAGGATTCTCAAGAATTTCATCTTGTCGACCCTTTAAGATATCTATTTCTTGATTAAAAGCCAAAACCTTCTTTTTCAAAGAGCTATTTTCTAAACCTAAGCGTTTATTTCCATCAAGCAGGATTTCTGCTTTCTTTCTTAACGAATAAAAAACATTTTTCATAGATTCATCTAAAAACTCTGATTTGGCAACATCCGATTCAGGCGATGTTTGTCCAAAAGACAAAGACGAAAAAAGAAATATAATAATTAAAGAAAAAAGATATTTTTTCATATTTTATTTAGTAAAATAGTAAAATTTATACTTATATTATATACGCAGAGCCAAAAAGAGCAAATAGAAACAAGTCTTTCTAACTTTTTGCTAAACTATTGCGAATTTCTTGACGATACGTCTTTAGAACTTTCTTGGTCAGAGATCCCGCCTTGCCCGATCCAATCACTTGGCCCTGAGCAACAGTTAAAGGCATAACCTCAATTAAAGAATTTGTTAGAAAAGCCTCATCTGCTTCAAAAAGATTATCTGGTAAAATCAAACGCTCGCTAACTTGCAAATCCATTTTTTTGGCTAATTTCAATACAATTTGGCGCGTAATTCCATTAAGACATCCACTCTTAAGCGCTGGAGTATAAAGCTTTTTGTCTTTAATGTAAAAAATGTTGGTTTTACTACCCTCAACAACAAATCCACGGCTATTTAAAAGGATCGCTTCATCGTTACCGCGCGCTTTAGCTTTGCGCTGTGCCATCAAGAGAGGCAAATAATTGACTGTTTTGATTCTTGATGAGATAGCATTTTCATCTCTACGAATATCTGAAAAGATCGCCTTGAATCCTTGATTATATTTTTCTTTTAAAAGAGGATGATACGAAAAAGCTGCAATTGAAATCCTCGTCTTTTTCTTCGCTGTCCAAACTATCAATCGAATTCGTGCATTCTTAAGATTATTAACTTTTAACGATTCATTCAAATAAGAAATCATTTCTTTTCGCAAACACGGAGGCTGAATCTTTAGAATCTTTAAACCATCATACAATCTCTGCAGATGTTGTTTAAGAGCAAAAATTTCACCCTTGTAAGAACGCATTGTTTCAAAAACACCTGCTCCAGAAAGAATTCCCGGTGACAACATCTTTACCCATGCTTGTGTTGCAGGAATCATCAATCCATCTAAGAAAATAACTTTCTTTTCCATTTACCTTGCTCCTGATTCCTGAAGAAATATACTCATAATGCTTTTTTGAAGAGCAACTGCTTTTAAAAGTGTTTCGTAATATTCGTTCTCGGCAATAGAATCTGCAACAATGCCTCCACCAACATGAAACGAAAGCATATCTTTCTTTGCAATTAAAGTTCGAATCAAAATATTAAAATCCATATTCTCATCAAAACCAATATATCCTAAAGATCCGGTATACGGTCCTCTCGAATTTGGTTCTAGCTCTTTAATGATTTGCATTGCACGAATTTTTGGACATCCCGTAACTGAACCAGATGGAAAACATGCGCTCAAAACATCAAAAACATTTTTATCTTTATCCAGCAGACCTTCAACTGTTGAAGTTGTTTGAAAGACTGTTTTATACTCTTCTAAAGTTCTCATTAATCGAACTCGCACAGAACCAGGAATACATACTTTTCCAAGATCATTACGTTCAAGATCAGTAACCATCAAAAGTTCTGCCTTTTCTTTTGTGCTTTGCAAAAGTTCTCTTCTGAAAATTTCATCATCAATTAAGCTTTGTGATCGCGGCCGTGTCCCTTTCATAGGGCTCGTCTCAACATACATATCTCTTTTTTTTAAAAACTCTTCTGGTGAACTTGAAATCACCTGAAATTCACCCGTATCAAAATATGCCCCAAAGCTTGACGGGGAAACTTTCCTAAGCAACATATACAAGCGAGCAAGGTCTTTAGGATTTTCTGAATTTCTTTTAAATAAAAATCTTTGTGATAAATTAACCTGATAAATATCACCCTCTTTAATATATTCAAGTGCGCGATCTACAACATCTAAATATTGACTTTTTGTAAAATTGCTTTTAAAATCAAAACTTTCTAGGAAGTCGTGCGAGCTGCTATCCGTTATTTTTTCGCTCTCAATATACTTCTCGTTTAGTTTCTTTTCAATATATTGTAAATCCGAAAGAGCTTTTTTCTCTCTTAGCGAATCATTTTTTTCTGGCATTCCAGTTGCAATAATATGTAGCTTATTCAATTCATGATCAATAGCAATAACATGACTATAAAATCCAAAGAAGCAATCCGGTAAAGATAAATCTGTTTCTTTCTTAAAAGAAGTTTTACCCTCTTCGCTTCCAAGCTCATACCCTAAGAATCCAACAGCTCCACATGAAAACGGAACCAAACTATTTTCAACTTTAATTTGATGTTCATAAAACTTTCTTTTCAAAACATCAAGCGCATCTTTACCGTCTTGACACACAACATCAAAAGGCTTGAAACCAATAAAAGAAAAACGACCTCGCCCTGAAACGCTTACACTGCTATCCAAGAAAAACAACATCGACTCATCTAAAAAAGTCAGAAAAATATCTTCAGCTTTTTTAGAAAAATCATATGTTTTTGAAAGAATCTTAATCAAGAAATAATCTCCTTAAGAATATTTTGTTTTTCTGCCAAAACAATCAACTTATCAAAAACTTCAAAAGTCATTTCAACATCAGCCATTGCTCTATGAATTTGTTTGCGCTCAATGCCAAGAGCTCGTGCCACATACCAAAGTGGATATCTCGGTAAATGCGGCATAACTCGTTTTGATATCTTAATCGTATCCAAAGCAGCAAAGGACTTCTCAGGCAAAAGTCCTGCTAAATCAAGCTCATTTTCTAAAAAACCTATATCAAATTTAATATTATGCCCAACAATTATCGCATCCCCTAAAAAATTTAAAAATGTCGGCAATATTTCATGGCTTCGCGGAGCATCAATAAGCATTGAGCTTGAGATTCGATTCACCTCAAATGCCCCCGGAGAAATAGAACGTCCAGGGTTAATCAATGTGTGGAATCGATCCACTGGCTCTAGGTTTCTTATTTTAAGTGCTGCAATCTCAACTAAGCGATCTCCACCCCGGTAAGAAAGCCCTGTCGTTTCCACGTCAAAAACAACAAATTCTTTATCTAAAACATCCTGCATTTTTAATCCTTTGGTGAAATAGTATATGTTGAAACTTGTTTATCCGGATTAAATGATAATTTTGTTTTACCAATATTATCTAATCCAAAATCATCCATTACATTTATAAACAAAAACGGCTTAACCTCTTCACTTCTACAAAATTCACTAAAAAGATACGTTGAAATTCCACGAAAACTTAAATCTGTAATTTCAAAAAGGACACAAAACGTATCTTCTTTAAGAGTAAATCCAAAAGTAAATCCCGAAATATCTCCGTCCACATAGATTATCTTTCCAGCTAAACCAAGCAATTGATAATACTCTAAACTTTGCTTTAAAGCAAAAGCACTGTCATCGATCATTTGATGATAAATAAAATCATCATTGTCTTTCTTTCTCTCAATCGCCCAACGCTTATAAAGACTTAAACAATCGCTCTCCATAGATTCTTCATAAGAATGAAACTTAAAGTTATGATTCTTTAAAAAATGATTATAAGAAGATCTTTTGGATTTAAAACAATTTCCCTTTAATCCTGCAATATCTTCTCTCTTGTAAATCGTTTCCTTCGACTTCTCAAACTTTATAAAATCTTTATCATCAAAGAGATCTAAATCTTTTTTCTCAACATTCTCAATTCGCGAAATCCCTTTTCCACCGTTTCTCGTCATGAGCTCTTGAAAGCAACGATGAATAATTTCACATGAATAACTTTTTCCCAAAGGCGGCAAATACAAAAAACTTCCTAAATCATTATTAGCAAAAACGCAAAGATGATCATCAATGATATCAAAATCAAAATTAAAAAAATCCCGCCACACAAAAAGATTAACAAATGAATACGAACTTAAATCAGATTTTGTTTGATTTAAAAACCGATCAAAAACTTTTCTTTTTTCTAAAAGGTCAACTGTCATCTTCTAAGATCGAAAAAAGAATCTCTAATTCTTTGCTTGAATCAGAATAAATTGTTGCCATCTTCTTCAACTCTTCCTTGTTTTGAATACTACAAAAGAAAATTTTAAGCTCACTAAGATAACTATCAAATTCTTTCGACTCTCGCTTTTCTTGAATCGCAGGACACGCCAAATGCATAGCAACAAAGAAGCCCTCCTGCTTTTTGATCACCATAAACGGATATAGCGCGCATTCAAAAGGACGTTTCGAATAAATCTGGCAATAATGTTTTTCCTCGTCTAAAAAACTACAAATATTTTTCCCTTTAGAAACAATCGCTTTGATGCGGAAATCCTTATCAACAAATTCTTGAGCTATGCCTTGAATCTCCGATTCTAAAAGTCGAGGTCGCCATAAACTTCTTTCTTCTTTAAAGCGACAACATCCCTTGCACGCCAGGCAAGTCTCTTGATCAACAAATTGATTCAAAATTAAATTCTCCATTTATTCACCTAAGAACTGTAAAACAATTTCTCTGTTTCTTTTTCGATTATCAAAATCTAAGAAAATAATTTGCTGCCATGTACCTAAAATAAGCTTTTTATTCTCAAAAGGAATCGTTAAAGATGAACCAACCAAAGATGCTCTTAGGTGTGAATGTCCGTTACCATCACCCCAAGCTTGATCGTGCTTATAATTTCCCTGAGGAATAATCTTATCAAAAAAATCTTTTAGATCTGCTTTCAACCCAGGCTCAAATTCACATGTTGTTAGCGCTCCCGTTGATCCGATAACACTAATGTTAATAATGCCATTTGTTATTTTAGTCGCATCTAAATTAGATTGAACTTCTGGTGTAATATCTAAAATATCAGCATTGCCTTTAGTTAATATCTTAAATCTTTTGCTTTCAACCATCAAAACCTCTCTTATTTAACTCTGCTTCCAATCTTCACATCTCTATCCGGAGACAGCAACGATGGGCCATTATCATCCGAAGCCGCCAAAAGCATTCCGCTAGACTCTTCTCCTCTTAAAACAACAGGCTCAAGATTGTTAACAACAATAACCTTCCTCCCCAAAAGCGCTTCTTTAGCATATCCATTTCTTATCCCAGCGACAATTTGCTTTTCTTCTTTTCCTGTATCGATCTTAAGCACATAAAGCTTATCTGCATTAGGATGCTTTTTGACTTCTTTAATCTGAGCTACAACAAGCTCGAGGCCTTGAAAATCTTTAAAACTAATCATAAGTATTTCCTCCTATTAAGTGAGCGCATGACTTACGCAACAAAAGGAAGCGCTAAGTCACTTACGCGAATTTATCCCAGGAGCGCTTTAAAGCAAAACGGGATTTATTTTAAATTCTATAAAATATCCTACTAAATTATGAGATATTCTACCACAACAACTTTGTTTCGAAAAGCTCTTGAACGATAAGCTTATGAATGATACATTGAATGCAGATTTATAGAGAACTTCTTACCCACTATGACTAAAATACATTCCATATTTAATTTCTTATCTAAAAATCAGAAACTTCTGTTTTTAATTCTTACAATTTCCATCGGCATCTTTATATTCATGCCATACAGTAATTTTCAGCCCGTTATTGCACAAGGTGACCATGGACGCGATCTCTATGTTGCTCAAGCAACACTTCAAGGATCAGCCCCCTATCAAGACTATTGGTGGGTTTATGGACCAGCCATGCCATACTTTTATGCTACCGTCTTTAAGATTTTTGGAATAAGTATTCAAAACATTTTAATGGCAAAAATATTTCTTACTTTAGCTTGCGGTGTTCTTTTTTATTTAACAATTTGTCTTTTTGCCTCACCTCTTATGGGATTAGCATCTACGATCTGGTTTTGGTCTTTCCGCCCGAGTTTCTTTCATACTTACAATCACATCGGAGTCATTTTATTTTCCATTTTATGCATGTTCTTCATCGCGAAATACATTCAACATTCCAAGAAAGAATATGTTTACGCCTCTCTGCTATCAGTCTTAATCATTTTTCTTATTAAAGCCAATATGGGACTTTTCTATCTTCTTTCAGCCCTACTTTCATTCTTAATGATTGATTTTGTTAAAGAAAAGAAGATCGCACATAAAAAACTTTATACAATTTCCTTCTTTGCTATTCTTGCTATATCCACCTTCACTTATTGGATTCTCACTAAAGATCTTCCAGGTTACGCTCTAAAACAGTGCTTTCCATATTTTCCTGGATACGACCAAACTCAAGCAAACATTCAATCCTCTTTGACCATGCTTATCCTATTTATCAAACAAAGCATTCTAAAATCTCACATAACAATTATCTTTTCAATCATTGCAATTCTTTGCTTTCTCCGATCCGCTCAAACAATGATCAAGAATACAAATAAACAAGAAACAAAAAAATACTTTTTATTCTTCCTATCTCTAGCATTATTCATATTTTCTGGATTACATGAATTTATGATAAGCTCAATATCTTATCGAATTTTCTGGATCAATCCCTTTCAAATGCTTTTTATCTTTACGGCAATCGGATACGCAACTAAAAATCTTAAAACAATAATTAAAATATTTCTCTATATTGTTTTCATTACTGTCGCCTTAACAAGTTCAGTAAAACAACACAATGTTATTTCTCTATATAAAAATAACAATCATCTTTTCAAATTCAATAAAACAGAAGTCTATGTTCAAAATCCACCAATTTGGCTAAACACCATTACCGCCACCTCTCACTACCTTAAAAATAATTTAAAAAACAACGAAACATTTTTAGCTTTACCGTACGACTGCATTTATTATTTCTTAACAAATAAAAAAAGCCCGACTAGAGAGCTCATATTCTTTGACTATCTAAACATTCCACAATCTCAAGAAAAACAAATTATCTCTAATCTAAAGAAAAATCATGTTCGTTTTATTGTTCTCTCAAGCCGCCGCGATTCTCACGAATCCGGGCTTGGAACATTCGGGAAAACCTACTGTCCACTATTAAAAGAATATATTGATAAAAATTTTATTGTTGTTAAAACTTTTGGCGATTGGAATGCTGAACCAGGATGGGCCTGGCCTCATGGGGTAAGAATTCTAAAAAGACAACGATAAATTATCTAGAAACGATTTGAATTATTAGAATTATTTAAACTTCCTCTCTACTTCTTTCTCATAAATCTTTTTCATCGCGTCCTTCCACCTTTTTCTTAATTTCTTTCAGTTTACCAAAATCATCGCCGCTGCTCTAAATAAAATAATCAAAAGAAACAAACATAACAAAATTTTTTTATATACCGCTACATCCATCCATTAATAACTCTTTCCTTTATATTTTCCTTTTTTCCAAAAACCTTCTTTTTTCTTACCATTTTTATACCAACAAGCTCCCTTGCCATGAAGATAAGGCCCCTTCCACTCACCAGTACACTTTCTCACTTTACCATTTTTATAATAAAATGTCCCTTTGACTTGCTGTCCCCTCTTCCATTCACCTACAAACCTACTACCATCAACACTCCAAAATTTTCCTTCACCCTCAAAATGCCCCTTCTTAAATTCTCCTTTATATTTCTTCCCCGAATTACCCTTTTCGTATAAATAAACTCCATCCCCTTCCATGGCTCCATTCTTCCATTGACCTTCATAAGTTGATCCTCGAGAAAATCGTGCTTTTCCATATCCATCTTGACAATTTCCGCTTAAACATTTTTCAAAAACTAAGCTAAATCCTTTCGAACAAAAAGAAAAAATCAAAACAACTAACATCACAAAAATCCATCTTTTTTTACCTTTCATTATATCCCTCCTTTTTAAATATTTTAGCACACCGCTTTAAAAAACTCTAAAAATTATTATCCTTCAACAAGTAATAATATAATAAAATATAAATAAAATAGCAAAATCAGATTCACGGTATCTTTTCGCTGTCTTCATCGCAGACATCCTTTTTATCAAACTATCTAGGAGCAGCGATTAACAAAGAATATTCATTAAAGTTTTCACTAATATCATTTCCCTTTTCTTTGCCGCTCTCACTTATGTTCCCTTCTATAAAACAAATAGATTCTAATTAAAGGGCTCCTCATATGAGGAGCCCTTTTCTCGTATAGCAAACCCGACGAGACGAATGAATACATGAATTACAAAACAATAGTAACGTAAATCATAAGTGCAAATTTATCTCAATCAGAAATCTTAGAATTTAAGATTTAACACTTTCACTTCCGTTCAGGTATTCCCTCGTTTACACTTAGTCGCTCGTAGCTTCGCTTGCAAGCTCAAAATAAGAAAACTCCTCTATGCACACAAAAAGAGCTCCTCTCCTGAGAAGCCTTTTTTCAAGAACACTAATTCTTCTTTTTATTCAAATTCCTAATCCAGAAAACCACCAGTTTTTATTGTATAGACAGCTGACCCCGTTGTTTCTTTTTCTAAAGGTGTAGCTATAAATAAATATCCTTCTCTGCTAAAATTGCAAGAATAACAATATCCATTCTTTTCAAGATCGCAGTAATCCTCGTTCAAAAAAGGAGGACTCGCATAGATTAACTCAGAACATGTGGCTGGATACTCTTCATGAACTTGATAATAAGTTTCTGACGCTGTTGCCAATGTTCTTAAGATACTCTGAGCCAGATCATCATTTGCTTTCACTACTTCTATCCGAAGCCTCGGCAAAGCTTTTCTAGACAGACTGCCAATATAAAATAAGAATTCCAATAACTATGCCAGAAATAAACGTTACAATAGAAAATCCTAGAATTTGATTTCTTTTTCTTATCATAAAATCACCTCTTTTATTTCTAGTTATAAAAATTTCTTATAATAAAATGAATTTAAAATTCTTAACTCATTTTATCATACGTCTAAAAGCTCAACAAAAAATAATAGAAAATTTCTAATAATTACTCTATGCATACAAAACAAAAAGCACCTGTCCTAAATAAGACAAGTGCTTTTTATTATATGGCGGACCCGACGAGATTTGAACTCGCGATCTTCAGATCGACAATCTGACATGTTAACCAAGCTACACCACGGATCCATAAAATCTAAAGAACTAAACAAAAAATATGGTGGGCAATAGAGGACTCGAACCTCTGACCCTCTGAATGTAAATCAGATGCTCTAACCAACTGAGCTAATCGCCCATAAGAGAAGCGTATATTACAATAAAACTAATTTTGTGTCAACCCTCTTTTAAAAGAGGAAATCCACATCAGCTTAACTGCTCATTTATCCTATTATTTTTCCAGCAGCCATTCTAAGAAACGCCATCACAAAAAGCGCTACAGTCTCGATAACCCCTAAAACGATTAAATAATTTCCAAATCCTTTACCTGTTTCAGCCATAGCATCAGCAGCTGCTGCTCCTGCTTTTCCCTGCATCCAAGCTGACATGCCCATAGCTATGCCACCAAAAACGCCTAATCCCCAAAGATAACTTCCCTTAGAAATAGCATCAACAATAGTATTCATAACAATCAAGCCATAAATAGTTTGCGAAAGCGGCGCACCCACAAAAACTGTTAAAATAAACGGTGCAGCCTTACTTTGGGCAAAACATTTTTTCCAAGCACCTACTGCGGCCATGCCAGCAGCACCTGTTCCTAAAGCAGAACCAACCGCAGCTAATGCTAAAGCGGCAGCAGCCCCAAAATCCTGAAATTGCACCAATACTCCATGTTCCATTTTTTACCTCCCTAGTAAATAACTTTTAATTCTTAATATCTCCAGCCTTTCGAAATGGATTATACTCAATCCCTGCCCACTCCATATTCAAATGACTTGAAAATTCTAAAACGTTTAAACGTATACCATGAACTAAAATCGCCATAGCGCCTAAAATAATATTAAGAAGGTGACCAAACACCAGAATAAGTGATGTCACGCAACCTGCACCAAAGCTACCAAACCCAACTTCTAAAGCCATTTGATTAGCGACATCAGCGACAGCCACGGTTGCCAATCCTACTGCAAACAAACGAATATACGAAACAATGTCCGTGAACATATTGACAATTTTCATCAAAAGCTCGCCTAAACCTGCTCCAACACCCTTTAAAATATTCTTCTTCGGCTGACTAAAAAAAATGATCAAAACTGCTCCTCCTATAAAAACGAATGGCGCAAAAGAAGGCAATGCTTTTCCTAAAATAAACATATTGGCGACATGGTACATTCCCAAAAGAATTAAAATCCAGCCTACTTCAGCTAATGCTGCTACCGACGGCATTTTGATAATTCCGCGCCAAACATGTGCAATACTTAAGTGAATCGTACCGATTAAAAAACAAAGCTTTTGCACGTTTTCATCATTTCTTAACCAAGGCAACAATGGATTAAAAATTCCTTCAATCCAAGCCTGCCCAAAAATAGTCCCGGTCAAAAGCCCCCAGACAATCGCACAAGTACTTAAAACATACATCAAAAATAAAGGTGCCTTGTCTTTCATTTTCTGATTTAGCTTAATATGAGCAAATAAAGTAGCCAAAAAGAAAATCGCCCCATACCCTGCGTCGCCTATCAAAATACCAAAGAAGATCGATAAAAATACCAAAAAGAAAACACTAATATCGAATTCCTTATACCCAGGCAGAATATTCATCATTGAAAAAACAGGCTTAATCATATCAACCCATTTTGGATTTCTTAAAAGTGTTGGAATCTTATCATCATCGGATGGCTCTTCGATGACGAGTGCCCATTTTTCTTTTTGAGCTGCATTCTTAAGCTTTACGCACATCTTAGAAGGACAAAAACCAACAAGATATGAAAGCGCCTCGTCTTTTCCCATTCCCGCTAACGCTTCCTGAAGCCTAAGATCAGACTTTTTTTCCAGCAGAATATGCTTAAAACTATTTAAACAAGAATGATATCTTTTAAGCTCATTTTTAACATTCTGGATTTTCTTTGCTTCTTGATCTTGAAGAGCTTTCATTTCTTCAACACTCATCACAGGCAAATGAACCTCAGGAAAACCAAAAGATTTCTTTTCCGTACATATCACAAGACAGCGAGCAATTTTATCCTTAACAAAAATCTTTTCACAAACTACATCTTCCTTCAAATTTTCTAACTCATGAACTGGAATCTTAAAAAGTCCTACACAGAGTCCATGATGAGAGAAAGTTCTTAAATCCTCTGGACTAAAATTGCCCCAAGATTCCCATTGGCTAATCAAGGCATGGCGCTTTGCCATATCGTCTTCAAGCTGACAAATCTGATGAAGGCATCCTGTAATGCGTTCGATCATCTCACAGCGCCCAGAACCTTGTGCGACATGTGCAGCTCCTTGCCCTTCTAAGAAAATAATAGCATCTTCAAGCTTTCGGATCTCTTCTTTTCTGTCACCAGCGTTAGAACTTTCCGGCGGATGCTCGTGCTGAATATGCACAACACCAATATCACGCAAGTCTATCAATGCATGTTCAGCATCTTTCGCCTGAATAACAACAGATATCTTTTTCATTGGAACAATCATGTGCCCATCTCCGCTAAAACAGCCTGCTCAATCTTCTTTTTAGCAACCTTACTCACACCAACAGCATTTGATTGTTGATCACCTAAATAAATTCTAATTTTTCGAATATTTTCTAAACATTCAGGAATCTTAACTTTTTCAAATAAATTTACTCTCTGCGTTGTCGTCATCAATTCTTTTTGCAAAATTTCAATTTGCTTTTTAATAATTTCAATCTCAATCAACAAAGAAAAAAACTTTGAAATAGATTCCGTCGCCTGATCGACCCAAAACGGCATTGTATAAAAATCATAGTCTTCTTTTTCAAAATCAACCTTTTCAAAGACAGGAATATCTGCACCCGCAATATTATGTATCGATGTTTCAATATTCTTTGGAACAATCCACTTTTCAATATTAATGCCGGGATCAGATAAAAGCCCTACCCACTGATCAATATCGCCCTCCAAAGAATCAAATTCCAATTGCTTTTCGTGTAACGATCTTCGAATCTCAAAGATCTTTATCTGCAGCTGTTGTTTTTTTAATTGCAGCGTTGGAAGATAATGCGAGAATTGCTCAAGGCCATCACGCTGTTTTTTTAATTCACTTTTTGTTAATTTAATCTTTGCCATATTTGCTATTTTTTATCTTCTTTATTATCTTCTACTTTTTCGTTCTCTTTAGGACCTTCATCCTCTTTTTGACTCTTAGCATCTTCTTGCTTTTGAATATCTTTTGGCCAATATTTCTCAATCAAAGCATCCTTGATACCAATTTCAGATTTATCAAAAGTGCTAGATAGAATTTCCCATCCTAAATCTAATGCTTTTTCTAAAGAAATATTAACAGACAAATCCATTAATTCTTTTTCGAAACGATCTCCATATTTCAAAAGCTTTTCATCCCAGCCACTCATTTGAAAACCCATAGATTTCTTCTCTAAGGTTTCTTTATAGTCAGCATAAAACTGAATCATGCGATCCATAATTGTTCGATGATCATCACGCGTATCGCCATTAACCTGCTGCTTTAATCGACTTAACGATCCAAAAGGCTCAATTCGTCCACCTTTTAAATAAAACTGTCCTTCTGTAATATATCCTGTATTGTCAGGCACCGGATGCGTAACATCATCTCCAGGCATTGTTGTAACAGCCAAAACTGTAATCGATCCAGCATCATCAAAATCAACCGCTTTTTCATAACGCTTAGCTAGCTGACTATACAAATCACCAGGATATCCTCTATTAGACGGAATCTGCTCCATGGTAATTGCGATTTCTTTTAATGCATCAGCAAAATTTGTCATATCCGATAAAAGGACTAAAACGCGCTTACCCTCAAGTGCAAATTGCTCTGCAACAGCCAAGCACATATCCGGAACCAAAAGACATTCTACGGTTGGATCTGATGCAGTATGCACAAATAAAATTGATTTAGATAATGCGCCGTGTTTTTCAAGCGTCTCTCTAAAAAACAAATAGTCATCATGCTTTAAACCCATTCCTCCTAAAATAATCATATCAACTTCAGCCTGCATAGCAATGCGCGCCAAAAGCAAATTATATGGCTCGCCTGCAGAAGAAAAGATAGGCAGCTTTTGAGACTCAACTAAAGAATTAAAAACATCAATCATCGGGATACCGGTACGAATCATATTCTTTGGAATAATACGTTTTGCTGGATTGACAGAAGGCCCTCCAATATTAATCATATTCTCTACAAGCGCAGGTCCATTATCACGCGGTTCTCCGCTTCCAGTAAAGATTCGCCCTAAAAGATTTCCAGAAAAAGATACTTGCATTGGATGTTTCAAAAACCGCACCTTATCATTTGTAGAAATTCCGCGACTTCCAGCTAAAACCTGCAAAGATACTCGATCGCCATCAAGACGAATAACCTGTGCCAAAGAAGCGCCACCTTGAGTTTGAACTTCGGCAAGTTCATTGTATCCAACGCCTTTAGCCTCGACGGTAATAACATCTCCAGCGATTTGAATAATTTCATTATAAACTTTATGCATTTTTTGCCACCTCTGTCACTTGTATTTGATCTAAAACATCTTTTTCAAGTTTTTTAAATTCATCCGACTCAAATTCTTTCGTATTCCAGTTGATAAATTTCTGCCGTAAATCCAAAAAGAATTTGCGGGCATCTTCTTTAGATGGAAATTCAAATTTCTTATCAATAATATTAACGATAATATCAAAAATATATTTTTGTCGATCTTCAGCAGTTGCTTCATCAATTTCATCAAATGCATTTTGTTGCAGATAAACAGAATCAAAAAAGTCGCCCTTAAGATAATCTACAAAATCATCAAGTGTGGTTCCTTCCTCGCCGATAACTTTCATCATTTGATCAATCTGATCACTCCGCTTTAAAATATTGACACCTTTTTGTGTTTTTTCAATATCAATAAAACTTTCATATTTACTCCAACTTTGCAAAGGATCAATCGCAGGATATTTTCGTGCATTAGCACGATCCCGTGAAAGCCCATGAAAAGCACCGACAACTTTTAAAGTTGATTGAGTTACAGGTTCTTCAAAATTTCCTCCAGCTGGACTAACAGCACCACCGATAGTAACTGAACCTGTTTTGCCATCACGAAGCTGAACAATTCCGGCTCGTTCATAAAATGATGCAATGCGTGATTCCAGATACGCTGGAAAAGCTTCTTCACCAGGAATTTCTTCAAGGCGTCCAGACATCTCGCGCATAGCCTGCGCCCAACGCGATGTAGAATCTGCAAGAAGAAATACATTTAATCCCATTTGTCGATAATATTCGGCAATGGTTACCGCCGTATAAACACTCGATTCACGTGCAGCAACAGGCATTGAGCTTGTGTTACAAATAATAATAGTTCGATCCATCAAACTCTTTCCAGTGCGCGGATCTTTTAACTCTGGAAAAGTTTTTAAAACCTCTACAACCTCTCCTGCTCGTTCACCACAAGCAGCAATGACAACAACATCTACCTCAGCATGTCGACTCAATAAATGCTGCAAAACAGTTTTGCCCGCACCAAATGGCCCTGGCGTACAAAATGTTCCTCCGACGGCAATCGGTACAAGCGTATCAATAATACGAATCTTTGAAACAAGAGGCTTTGTTGGTTTTAATTTCTTTGAATACGCACAAATTGGCATTTTCACAGGCCAAACAATTTTCATACCAACATCATATATTTTCCCATTTGCATCTTTAACTTTCGCCACAGTATCATTAACACTATATTTTCCCTTATCTTTAATCTCGACAACTTCTAATTCCCCATTTAAAGAAAACGGAACCATGATCGCATGTTCGAATATTTTCTCGGGCACAAATCCAACTTTTGAACCTGACCGAACCTTATCACCTTTTTTAACAAAAGGTGTAAAATCCCACTCTTTATCATCTTCTAAAGCATTCAGATAAACTCCGCGCTTTAAGAAGAATCCATAATTTTCGGCTAATCGCGGCAAAGGATTTTGAAGACCATCAAAAACCTGACCCAAAAGACCTGGGCCAAGCTCAACACTTAAAAGCTCACCTGAAAACTCAACAGCATCTCCAACTCTAATATCATTGGTATCTTCAAAAACTTGAAGCTCAGCACGTCTTCCTCTGATTCGAATAACCTCAGATTTTAATCGTTGGTCTCCTTGAAGGATATAAGCAACTTCGTTTTGCATAGCTTGTGTAGCAAATTCAACCGAGACCATATTACCGTTAACCCCAATGACTTGCCCTTTTCTTAAATTATCTGACATATGTTTTCTCCAAATTTTATTTTAAAATCATTTCTAAAACTTTGTTTTGTTTGTATTCTTCAAATTTTTCTTTTCCCTTAGAAGAACCGATATGCTTATACCGCTCTAAAATTTGAAGCTGCAGCGCATACACAATCAATACTTCAACATGAAAAACATCTCGCCGAATAAGCTCTTCTAACTTTTTCCATCTAAAGCGATCTAATATTTTTTCTGCTTCCAAGGGGTTATCTGCCTTTAAAGCACGATGAGAAACTTCAATAGCAAACGAATCCACATAAAGATCTCCCCGAGTATAATCAGATGAATCCTGCCCTTTATTTTTTGCTCGAATTCGTGCTAATTCGTTTCGAAATCTTCGATTAAATTTTGCCCAACGATCCAAAACATGATTTACCGGATTCGGGTCATCGTATTGCAATGTTGCTTTCGATAAAATCTCAAAATCCTTATTCGTTAATTGCTCACGACATAAGTCTAGAAATTCTTGATAAGAAAGCGCTGATTCTTTTTCGAAATCCAGAATTTGTAAACTCGCGACTAGATAATAATACGGCGTTTTCATAAAATTTATTTTACTTCGTCTTTTAACAATTCAGCAATTTGTGGATTTAGATAAATGCTTAAATATTGCGCAAGGCTTTCATCTGTAAATTCAAAAGAAGACTTGCCTGAATCAAAACTAATCGTAAAGCCTGTTGCGATATCTTCAGAAGCGCAAATTTCAATATTCTTTTTTGCTTCAGATTTTAACTTTTCCATAAACCCCTTGGAAACTTTATCAACATCCTTAGGATTAAGACCGATTTTAATTCTTGAATCACTTTTTTGATCAGAAAAATTCTTAATAATTATCTTCAAAAGATCAACGACTACCTCAGAAGTCAAAGCTTCTGCAATCTCCTTCAAAACAATTTTATTTAAAATCGTTTGAATTTGCTTCTTTAAATCAAGAAGTGCATTACGTCCTGCTTGCGAAACAGCTGTTTTGGCACTTACCTCAAGCTTTTGAGCGTCTTGTTTTGCTTTTTCAATAATCAAAGAAGATTTTTTCTCAGCAGCCTGTACAATTTCTTTTGCTTTTTCTTGCGCCTTAGTCTCAATTTCTTGAGATTTCTTATCAGCAGCCTGAAGGCCTTCCTGCTTAATTTTATCGATTAAATCTTGCACTTGTCTTCCCATAATTTTCTCCCTTGAATATAAACTAGATTCTAAAAATATTTTAGGTATTTTGAATTTCTTTAAGTATCTTTTGCGCGAAGGCGAGAGGATCTTCGGCCTTAACAATTGGTCGCCCAACAACCAAATAATTACTTCCGTTTAAAACCGCCAACGAAGGAGTGGCCACCCGCTTTTGATCGCCAGCATCAGCATCTTTAAGTCGAATACCCGGTGTAACGATTACAAAATCTTCTCCAAGTTCCTTTCGGATAAGCGCAGCTTCATGTGCAGAAGCAACAACGCCATCTAAACCAGCTTCCTTAGCCAAAAGGGCTCTTTGCACAACAAGATTTTGTATATTATCCCCATTCGCCTCGCTTGTCAAGACTGTTATCCCTAATCCTAAAGGTTTTCGAATACTTAATTTTTGAGCAGTTTTTTCAACGGTTGAAGCCGCTTTCTCAAGCATTTCTTTACCGCCTGAAGTATGAAGTGTATACATCAAAATACTTTTATGAGTATTTTTAATATCTGGATGTCCGGATGGCTGCAAATAAGTCGCAGCTTCTACGGCATTTGCAACTGTATTTGGAATATCATGATATTTAAGATCTAAAAAAACTTCTTTTTCATAAGCCTGAACATAGCGAACAGCTGCAGGGCCACATGATGTAAAAAGCTGGCTACCAATTTTAAAGATATCAACCGCAGGAGATAATATTTCAATCAAATTACGTGCCTCTTCTAAGGTCCTAACATCAAGGGCAACGATAAGCTTTGGTTTTTTTATTTTCGTATTCACGTCACTAGTCATTAATGCTTCCGATTAATTGTTTGATGGATTTAATTTTATTCTTTTTCATATAAGAAGCAATGCCCTTTAAGACATCTAAAGGTGCATTAGGATCAATAAAACTTGCTGTGCCGACGGCAACCATTGATGCCCCTGCAATAATAAACTCTAAAGCATCTTGCGCTGTCGCAATTCCACCCATTGCAATAATAGGAATTTTAACTTTTTTAGCCACATCATAAACCATTTTAAGAGCAATAGGCTTGATCGCAGGTCCGCTCAAACCTCCAACTTTATTTCCTAAAATAAATTCCTTTTTATGAATATCAATTGCCGTTGCCATAAACGTATTCACAAGACTCACAGCATCCGCGCCTGACTGTTCGGCAGCTTTTGCAATTTCAGAAATATCCGTAACATTTGGCGTTAATTTTACAATAACAGGTTTATGAATCGCTTTTTTAACCAATCGAACAACTTGACGAGTCGCTGCCACATCTTGAGCGATCAATTTCTTATTCTTAAGATTGGGACACGACAAATTAAGCTCAATAGCTTTAATCGATTTGACGCTATCTAGCTTTTTTGCCAACATTACAAATTCTTTATTCGAGACTGCTGAGATACTTACAACAATCGGAACTTTTAATTTCAGAAGTTTTGGCAACTTCTCTCTAAGAAAATAATCTGCTCCCAAATTCTCAATACCAATAGCATTAATCATCCCTGACGAAGTTTCAACAATCCGAGGGGCAGGATTGCCTTCTTTCGCATTTAATGTAATTGTCTTTGGAACAATGCATCCAAGTTTTTTAACATCACTTAATTTATAATATTCTTCCAAGTATCCAAACGTGCCTGAAGCCACCGTAACAGGATTCTGAAAAGTTACATTACCAATTTTAATTGAAAGATTTTTCATATTTTATTTTAAAAGAATCATTTTAAGTCCAAGTACAATCAGGAACAATCCAAAAGCTTTCTTCAGCTGAGGTCCAGGCACAGATTGAACCCAATCTGCTCCAAAATATGCCCCAAAAACAAATCCCAGCGCTATAAAACCTGCAATAACCCAATTGATATGTCCGTGCTGATGATATTTCATGGCCGCTAAAATACCAATAGGTGGAAGCAAAATAGCTAAACATGTTCCTTGAGCCTGATGTTGTGTAAGACCAAAGATATAAACAAGGGCTGGAATCATGATGGCTCCCCCTCCGATACCAAAGATTCCACTAAAAATTCCGCCAATCAACCCAACTAAAAGATATAAAACATGAGGCATATTTTCTTCTCCAACTTAATCAAATACGATTTCTTCGATATTAAAAACTGGGCCATCTTTACAAACAGTTTTATATCCACTTTTTGTTTTTGTTGCACAACCTAAACATGTGCCGATACCGCAAGCCATAACTTCTTCTAATGACGCTTGCCCTAAAATATTTTGTTTTTCTGCAAAACTTTGCACGGCCTTCATCATTAGTTTTGGGCCACACGTATAAATAAAAGTCTCATCTGACTTTCCTTTTACTTTAGGAAATAAATTTGAAACTCTTCCCTTCATACCAACGCTACCATCATCTGTTGAAATATAAACACGGCATCCATTTTTCTTAAATTCCTTTAAATTAAAAACATAATCTTTGTTTCTTCCTCCGTACAAAAGAATCATCTCGTATTTTTTATTTTTCAAAGAATCTGATAACGCTAAAAAAGGAGCAACGCCAACTCCGCCTGCAATCATAACAACTTTCTTAATTCCTTTTGGCGGCATGCAAAAAGAGGCACCCAATGGACCAATGCAATCCACAAAACTACCCTTGCTTTTTTTAGATAAAATTTTTGTTCCTTGACCAACAACATCATATAAAATTTCAATAGCCTTCTTCGCACGAAAGATACTAAAAGGTCGACGGAAGAAAGGTTTTCCTCCATCAGTTGTTCGCAAATGCACAAACTGTCCAGACTTAACTTTTTTAGCCATATGGCCACCAGCTAAAACAAGATGGTAAAGATTCTTTGTTAATCTTTCATTTGAGATAATTTTTAATTGATATTGATTTTTAAGCATAATATCTATATTAGCGCTTTACATCACCATACAAAAATCTTAAACTCACAGCAAAGAAAGCTGCAGAAAAAGCTACAATCATCACTGTTTGCCCTAAATTCATTTTTCCAAAAACAACTTGCTGCTGAAACGTTTCAAGAATAATACCTAAAACAGGCCATAAAAATAATCCTCGTTTTTCTTTAGTACTCCAAACAACATCCAAAGGAAAAGTTTTCGGAAGATTTAAATGTTGGATACTTTTAATTGTAGGAAAAATTCTTGGTGTTTTTTTACAATACTTTTTATAGTCATCGCCAAAAGAACTCTCAAGATGTGTTTCTTCTTTAACAATTTGCTTGTTAAATCTAAAATAAAAAGCTATCGCAAAAAAAGGCAATGCCCACCAAGGCCAAAGAATCAATAAAAATCCCATTCCCATCAAAAAGCTTCCCAAATACATCGGATTTCTTACAAAAGAATATAGCCCATCAGTGACAAGTCCATGGCCTTCTTGCGAGAATTTTTTCTTATATCCTCTTGCCGCCATGCGTAGATAAATCCCACAAAGCATGACCAAAAATCCTATAAAATCAAAAATATTATCAGAAAAAACACTTTTTGAATAAATTTTTGACAGCGAATAAAGCACCCCAGTTCCAACAATAATCGAACACAAAATGAGACTATCAATACGCACTCTTTTTTTCATAAAAACTATCTCCTTGATTGCTTAATCTTTTCGATGCATAACTGAATTCTGCTCTTAGCATCTTCTAAATTTTCAGCTTTTATCATACCATCAATTCCCCAATTTCCAAGATCAATCACAGGTCTTTTATAAACAAGAGCGTAACAAATTTCACAATTCGTCCCATGGCTTCCAGGAAGAGCTACAACAACATCGGCTGAACATGCCACCATGCAATTTCGCGAATATCCCATAGATGTTGGAAGCGCAATATCAATATAAGGATTTGCATCCTGCTTTTCCTTACCCGGTAAAATCCCTATTGTCGTTCCTCCAGCTTCTTTTGCACCCTTTGAAGCCGCCTCCATTGCTCCCCCAAGTCCTCCACAAACCAGTACTGCATCCATTTCAGCTATAAATATTCCTATCTTGTGGGCAATCTCCTCCACTTCGATAGTCATATCATGACTTCCGATGACAGATATTGTAATTTTCTGATTTTTCATAATTTTATTTTACCTGATAAACAATTTTTCCTGCACAAATTGTTGTTTCCACCAAACCCTTTAACGTTCTTCCGATAAAAGGTGAATTCTTTGATTTTGAAACAATTTGGTCTTTTTCAAATATCCATTCCTTATTCGGATCAACGACAATAATATCTGCATCTTTATCTTGAGCAATTTCTCCTTTGCTAGCAAGTCCTGAAATTTTAGCTGGTGTTATTGCCATGCGCTCAACAAGCTTGCCCCATGTTAAAGTTTTTGTTTCAACAAGTTCGCTCACCGCTAACCCAAATGCCGTTTCAAACCCAATCATTCCAACCGGAGCACGATCAAACTCAAGCTCTTTTTCTTCAGATGTGTGAGGTGCATGATCAGTCGTGATGCAATCGATTGTTCCATCTTTTAGACCCTGCTTAATCGCATCTACATCTGCTTGAGTCTTAAGAGGAGGATGAACCTTTGTATTTGTATCAAAAGATTCTACGCTTTTTTCTGTTAATGAAAAATGATGCGGACAAGCTTCTGCCGTAACGCCGATACCTTGTGCCTTTGCTCCTCTTATCAGATCAACAGAGCGAGCAGAACTGATATGAGAAAAATGTATTCTTGTCTGCAAATATTTTGCAAGCTCGATATCGCGCCCAACAATAATGCTTTCGGAAATATCTGGAATACCTTTTAAACCTAACAATGTTGAACATGCACCTTCATTCATAACGCCATGACTAAATGTCGGATCTTCACAATGTTCCATTAAAAGAATATCTGCCATCTTGGCATATTCAAGCGCATGACGCATAAGCTGACTGTTTGAAACAGATTTTCCATCGTCGCTAATCGCCAAACATCCTGCTTCTTTTAACTCAAAGATATCCGTAAGCTCTTGACCCTTCTGTCCTTTTGTCACAGCACCAACAGGAATAATATTAACAAGACCAACGCGCTTTGCTTCTTTTAAAATACCTTCAACAATTTTAGCACTATCAATAGGCGGTTTTGTATTTGGCATACAAAAAATAGTTGTAAATCCACCTTTGGCAGCAGACTTTGATCCCGTCTCAAGCGTTTCTTTGTGCTCTTGGCCCGGCTCTCTTAAATGGCAATGAAGATCAATCAATCCTGGCAAAACAAGCTTATCTTTAGCATCAATAACCTTATAATCACCACAAGGAATCTTTGAAGAAATTTCTTTAATAACACCCTTTTCAATTAAAATATCTTGTGGCTCTTTTGATATTCCCTTTGCACTAACAATATTTGCATTTTTTATAAGAATTACCATGTGTGCTTAACCTCTCTATTTTTCTTTTTTTCCTAATAATAAATATAAAACAGCCATACGCACAGCAACGCCGTTTGTCACCTGCTCTAAAATAACAGAATTTTCTCCGTCGGCAACTTCGGCAGACAACTCAATACCCCTGTTGACTGGACCAGGATGCATAATCACAACATCCTTCTTAGCCATCTTAAGCTTTTCTTTATTCAAACCAAAATGCTTCACATATTCTCGAACAGATGGAAGATATTTTTCTTGCTGTCTTTCTTTTTGCAAACGTAAGCACATCAAGACATCAGAATCTTTCAAAACATCGTCTAAATTATGCGTTACTTTAACTCCTTGATCTTCAACGCCTGCCGGAATCAAAGTTGATGGTCCGCATAAAGTCACCTTGGCGCCCATTTTTGTCAAACCACAAATATTTGAACGCGCCACGCGTGAATGTAAAATATCACCAATAATCGCAACCTTTAATCCTTCAATTTTTCCTATCTTTTCTTTAATCGTAAACATGTCCAGAAGTGCTTGCGTCGGATGTGCACGGCAACCATCACCCGCATTAATAATACCCGGCGTTAAAGCATCAGCTAAAACTTTTGGCACACCTGAACTTTTATGACGAACAACAATCATATCCACATGCATCGCTTCAATATTCTTAGCCATATCCAAAATCGATTCACCTTTAGACAAAGAACTTGCGCTCACGCTAACATTAAGAGTATCCGCTGAAAGCCGTTTTGCAGCTAATTCAAAAGATACACGCGTTCGCGTTGATGGTTCAGAAAAAAGCATAACAACAGTTTTTCCTCGAAGAGCCGGAACTTTCTTAACATCACGAGTAGAAACTTCTTTAAACGATTTTGCCGTTTCCAAAATTGTTTCTATATCTTTTCGTGTTAAATCTTTTAGATCTAAAAGATCGCCTTTATTCCACCCGCTCATTTTTGTCCTCTCTTCTTTAGAACCACCTGATCTTCTTTATCATCTATTTCTTTTAAGACGACCTGCACATCTTGATCAATAGAAGTCGGAATATTCTTTCCTGCAAAATCAGCTCGTATAGGAAGCTCCCTATGACCACGATCAATTAAAACTGCAAGCTGAATCTGCGATGGTCGGCCAAAATCAATAAGAGCATCCAAAGCCGCACGAATCGTTCGTCCTGTGAAAAGAACATCATCAATCAAAACAATCTTTTTTCCCGTTAAATCAAAATCAATTAATGTTTCTCGTATAATCGGCTGTGCACCAACAAGTGTTAAGTCATCACGGTAAAGAGTAATATCTAGAATTCCTAGAGGCACCTCATCGCCTTCAATTTGCTTAATATACTTTTGTATCCGCTTAGCTAAAATAGCTCCACCAGTACGAATACCCACAAGACAAAGACTTTCTTTACCTTTATTCTTTTCTAAAATCTCATGTGCGATTCGCATCAAAGATCGCCTAATTGTTTCTTTATCCATAATTTTTGAATCATTAGTCATTGCGTTTCTCCCAAGGTAGGCAAAAAAAATCCTCGGCGCGCCTTGCGTACGAGGTCATAAATACTAGATTTTCATTAAAAAGAAAACCACTTCCTTGATTTAAGGTAAGTGGACATAGACTTTCTCTGCTCATTTTTAACTCCTTGCCGATCTCACAGAATCAGCTTAAAGGTTAATTCTTAAAAGAAAATATAGCACTGAAATGCTTTGTTGTCAAGAAAGGATGGATAACTTAAAAATCATCAGAAACGAAACTTAATTGTTTAATATCGTCTTTTTCTTGAAGACCTAAGATCAAATTAACATTTGTCACAGGTGCGATATTAATGATAATCGGGATGAAACCTTCGACATTAGAGAAATCAACACCTTGCATATCCAAGGGAACATTAAAATCAATACTTTCTCCCGTTGTCGTCACATTCATATTCTCAGCATTAAAATCAATACCACCAACGTCCGAGTCCCAGGAATCCACGTCAACAAAGTTTTCTCCCAAAAAATTTCTAATTATTTCAAAGATATCCTCTTTGACAATAAAATCTTTATTATCTGCAAAAACTTTCACCGGCTTAATAAGATTCTCGTTTATCTGCTTAACCCATCTTACAGGATCAGAATAATCTATCAGCCCCCCCGTATCAATAATCTTTGCCGTAATTTTCCCATCAAAATCTCTATAAATCATAATATTTTTAGGACTTATATTTACAAGCTGAAATTTATCTTTTGTCTTTCTGTAAGCCAACGCATATTTTTTCACCGCCAAATACACCGCCTCTTTTATTTTTTTAACTCGATTAGCATCTCTTTCTAATCGTTGAATATATTCCTGAAGAGTGACCCCTCCAACCCACTCTTGCGCAAACAACATATAGCTATGCTCATCAATAGAAGCATTCTTTAGCAAGTTCTCATCAATCAAAACCCACCTTCCATAAAATTCTGCCGCATGCTCTGAGCCAATAGCCCTCAGCGCTCCTAGCTCTCTATCAAAACGTTGTTTTCGATATTTCTTGTAGGATTTAATAACGGCAAATATGCTCTCGCCTGTTTTTAATTTAACATCCATTGCATAAGAACGCTTATATCGCCTTCCCGGAGAAACAAGCATAAATTCTACTCTCTGAATATCCTCCTCAGCTACGCTCCTTCCAGTAGCCTTATTTATAATCTGCTCAATAAATTTTTCTTTTTTCTGGGCATTTAATATTTGGCGTTTTGCCCAGTTTTCAATTTCACCATCAAATTCTATTTCAATATCCGACGATGCGGTTTTAGATTCAAAATCAATACCCGCTGTCGGGACACTAGTACCACTTTTTATATCTGACGAAGACACCTTTGCCTCTTTTATTGCCTCATCAATATCAAACAGCTCAGAATTAAATTCAGCGAAATAATATTTAAAACCTTCAAAAAAAGCATTCATTCTTGCATCACTGTTAAAATCACCAGGATAGAACATCCTAACATTAAGAAGGAATTCATCCAATCGACTACCCTGAAATCCACCCTTTAGCTTATACAAACGCAGAGCGCCATGAACCATGTTCATAACAAGACTCTGATTTCCAGCTTTAAATAAAAAACCTTCGATGCTAGGAACATTCATAAACATAAAATAAAAATCGCTTAACCTTCTTAACGCCTCAGAAGTCATCTTGCCTTTCTTAAAATCTTTGGCAACAGAAGAGAAAATATTATAAAGTCTATTCTCTACAATCTCTTCCATCCCACCAACTGATAAGTTCCCAGCCATATATTCTTCAAATTCTTTCCTTTGAGCAGGATTCAAATCCTTCAAAGAAATGGGATTCTTAAAATAAGCTTGCGTATACATTGCCAATGCCCCAGGAAGATAAACAGAATCTCCCGAATGCCCTAAAAGCATGGTTTTGTGGAGACCTATAAATCTTTTTAGAAATTCCCCTCTTGAAAGACCATTTTCATTATCAGAGAAATCTAAGATCAATCGCAAGAAATCTATGCGGACTTCTTCTTGATTCTTTAAATAATTTTTAGTATTCTGCGTTTTAAGACTCGATAATTCCTTTTCATCTTTTAGAGCTTCCTCTGGTGGCGCTTTAAGGGCATTATTTAAATCTAACAACGGAAAAACACGCTTAAAATCTTCTTGAAACCTACTGAAGTCAATTCTATCTTCTAAATTAATTTCTGACGATGCGGTTTTAGCAAAATCAATACTCCTTTTTATGTTTGACGAAGACACCTTTGCTTCTTTCACTAGCTCATCAAATATTAAATCTTGTCTGTCAGCTGTGCCATCAGAATTCGCTCGAATAAATCCTTCCAGAATTTTCTTCGCATTTGCAGGATCATAAGTATAGTGTGGGTTTACGCCATTAATTCTTAACAATTTCTGCACCAACGGTAAACTCTTTTTATTCTCTTTGCTTAAATCTTCAGGTTTAATTTCAAAAATATTCTCATCTTTCTCAATCGAAAATAAAAACAAATTTAAAGCGTCAAATGTTAAAAATACTGGGGTCACTTCTTGACCCACTTGCTCATATTCAATTAATGTTTGCCTTCTATGGTCTTTGGCCATCCAGCTATTATCTTCTGCAAAAACAGCAGCTAAATTAATTTCTTCCAACATGTCCTGATTTTCATCAACAAAGCTATGAGGACCAGATGATCGCATGATATCATTAATTATTTTTCTTTGAGGAAAACGCTGCTTTATCATCTCGTTTAATTCTGTTAACGTACCTCCCGTATCAATTGCATTATCAAATATAGCGATTGGCCCATCATTATCAAATGCATTGTTTTGCTCTAAATAGCTTAAAATAACTTGAGAATTTGTTTTCTTGAGAACATTTCGAGGAAGTTCTAAATAAATAATATTATTCTTATCGACTCCATAAGCATCGCTAAGTGCCACAGTCGCTTGCCAAGCTCTCTTGCTCGACGCTCCAATAAAAATTAATTTATTTCCACCAAATTTCTCCTGATAATTCTCCAAAATAGATTGCGCCCATTGGACAATAATCGAATAATGCTTCTGATATTCTTTTTCTGTTTCAGATAGTTTTAGCGACTTATCTTCATCAGCGTTAGGATCGATACCGCCAGTAGTTTCTTTTTTTAATATATCCTGCGGCATAGCTTGAGCACGGCCAACGCTTGAGCTGCTGCTTGCTTTTTTAGCCTTCTCCCTTGCCATCTTTCCAACTTCTTCATCCCTTAATATTTCCTTCTCATTTGCAATAGATTTTAAATCCCCAATAACAAATGAAGACAGATTCGGATCTCGCCTTCCCTGATTGTATTTTGCAAAAGCTTGCGGGTCTTCGGTGATATCGACAACATCAAAAATCTCTCCCGTGGAAGCATCTAAAGCGATTGAACGCTTTTCCGTTGTTTTCGGTTCCCGGTCAACATGTTTGATCCACTTCTTGCCTTCCTTTCTTTGCTTTTCCTTAAAGGATTCTTCAATATAGTCTTTATAGCCCTCTGCACCCCATCCTCCGATAATATTAACTTCTAACGAATTCTCATGGAAATCCTGAACATGAGCAAATGCTCTTATTTTTCCAAGAATAACATCAACAAATTGAAACGCCGGCAAATAAGGCAAATGAACCAAAAAACCTGTTTTACTGACAGAATCCCAAATGGTGACGATAAAACACGGACCGGCAGGTTCTGTAAAAATAACAGGGTTAGAAGAATTCCCATCAACAAAACCATACTGACTTGTGTACACCTTCACTAAATCCTTTGTAGAAGCAATCTTTCTTCTTGAAGAATTTGGCTTAAACCACTGGTCTTTAATCATAGCCACATCTTGCTCAGATAAAATAATAGGGTTGAAAGATGTCTTGCCTTGAATTGCTAAAGCTTTAATATCTTGTGCTTTTGATGTAAACTTTGGAATCCAAAAGGGAAAGTTTGGATGCTTAAAAATACTAAGCAAGATACTATCTCGCGAAGTATCGTATTTCTCAGAAAACCCATCAACAACACTCAAAGGAACAAATCTTTTGAGCATTTTTCCTTTTTGGCTAGAAGTCAAACCCTTGTCGTAATCCTTAATAATAGATTTTAGCCTTGAAACAAAATCTTCTTGTTCTTCCTCGCTTAAATCAAGCAATTGAGAGGAATCACGACTTATAAGAGCGTTAAACTGACGCTCAGTGATGACACCACATTCATACACAATTTCAGCTGAAGGTTGTTTCATCCTTGCAAAATTTAGTGCAATTTCTTTTTTATCGCGATATTTCATATCGTACTTTGTAAGAATCTTATAAAGCGCATCATGCATAGCTTGATCTTGATGACTTATTTTTCCGCTCCTTAATCCATATTTAACATCTTGATATTCCTCTAAATAACCTAATCTCTTAACAATTTCAGAAGGCACCCGAACAATCGTTGAAGATGCACGCACACCAATCGAACTACCTAGCAAAACCTTTGCTACGCCATCTTCTCCAAAAGTGTGTGTACTATCTAATCTCTCATTAACCAGACTCTCTAACCCCTTTAAAGTTAAATGTTCAAGAGACTTTGGAATGTCTATATTTATCTTTTTTGGTCTCCATGTTCTCTGCAATTCATTGTCAGCTGTTTTCTTTTGAAATTCTTCAAAATTTCTTTTGCTCCTGGAAAGAAGTCTCCTCGCCTCCGCCTTAACTTTTTTCTTTTGTGTCGATGTCTCTGTCGCAGAATAGGCGTTAATCAGATACCACAATGCCTGCCCATATTTCTTTTCATGAACTCCCTTAATTGCTGTTTTTGCAAATTCAATAAATTCTAAATAAGAAGTTTGCTTATAATTAAGATTTTTATCTGTAATAACCTCCATGATGTCTATTCCAAGATTTTCCTTGTTAACAGGGTTAGTATTGACGTCCTTATCGTCTATAAAAACAATTTGCCCTGGCTCGATTGGACTTCCCTCTTTAGCTGCTCTAGCAGAAAGCTCGTCAATCTGCTCCTTCAATTTATCAACCTTAATTTTCCCTTCTCCTGATGTGAAAATAACATTATCAACAATAAGATTATTTTTTAAATAGTCACTTTTATACTTCTTTTTTCTTTTCTTATTAATAATTCCTAAAGAATTCAAAACATATAAAGTTACTTTTTCTTTAAGCGCTGGCCTTGCCGTAAAAGCAATAATCTTAGCGCCGCCTTTCTCTAGCTCTGCTAAAGCCTTTTTTGTAAGTCCTTCCGATAACTCAAAGAATCCGCAATCAGCCATACTTTCTTCGTCCTTGTCGCCTTGTGGATACACGCGCATTTGAGCTTCATTAATACTTTCGTCTGCAAGATCCTTAAGATAACCATTTCTCAAAAGATTTCCAGCCAACTTTCCTTTTTTACTGTTGGATGCTTTTATTATTTTAGAAATTTTAGAAAGAAAAATATTTAAGGCCAATATCTTAACGCTCTCCTCTTTTTGAGTTTCCGAGCCAATATATCCATTCGGAGAGAACAAAGTATTGTCTAAATCAAGAAAAACTAACCTCACCAAAAATCGCGCTGCCCTCCCTCTAAGGTCTTCCATAATATCTTTCATGGTCATTCTTTTAATGTTTGATGAAGCCCTTTCTTTTTTTATCCTCGATACAGCTTTTTCTAATATTGCTTGTGAATTTCTTGAGCTAGAAAAAACTCCAGCATCAAAAGCAGTCATCTCCTCATCCACGGGCTGAAAACCAAGCTTCTCATAATAATTACCTTTTAAAGCTTCTTTACTCGGCAACACCGTCAAAACACCTTTAGCCTCAGATACAAGAGATAGATCATTAAAGCTTTGCTCAATAACATATCCTAAAAGAATCAAATCAAGACCTTTGTTTTTATGTCCCCTGTCAGTTTCCGCCTTCGATAAATGATAAACATCAGTTAATCCCTCTCCAATAACTTCAGCGCTTTCCTCATTGCTAATTAAAGTGCGTCCTCGTTTTTCAAAAATAGCTATTCCTAATATCTTTTTTGAGGAAGACAATCTAATCGCTGATAAATAATGTCCTTCTGAAAATTCTTCCTCCAAAGAATTTCTTGGAAAATCACGCCCTCTTGCATCACCCTCAAACCATTGATCCAAAATCAGGTTTCTTTCTTCTTGGTTTCTTACCAAAACGACCTCACATGATCCAACATCAGGAACCTCAAAGGGAGAAGAAAAAAGACTTGATGAAGCCCTCTCTTTTTTCTCATCAAGCTTTCTTTGCTCTAGAATCTGTAACGTTACCTGATGAATCATTTTATAAGTAGGATAATCAAAATCTTTTTTCTTAGCCTCTACAAGAATTTCTTCATAACCTTCAATAGTTATGCCGTATCTACGAAGAATTAAGTCTTCTAAATATGGATATCCAGATTCTTTATAATTTTGAAAATGTTCTTTTGCTTTAATCGCAATATTTTCCTTAACACCATTCAGCATCTTATTAAGTGGCTCTATATCCTGTGCGTTAAATTCTTGGCCTAGATGTTCTTTAAAAAGAGCATAAACGTTTTCAAGAGACCGCTTAACATCAGCATCCTTTTGATTCTTAATACTTTCTCTTAATTCATCACCATCGATAAGAAATTGCCGAAAAAACTCTGCCAAAAACTGACTCGGATCCGAATCTCTAAAATACGTAGCCGATATCACTCTCTTTCTTTCAGGATTTATTATATTTTCTTCATCGCTCGCAAGCAAAAGACGATATCCCTCATAACCGCTATTAATCTTATCTCGAATAATATTAAAATTTTTAGAAGCTATTTCTTTCTTTTCTTCTGGAAAGAAACGCTCTACGCTATGACCAATTTCATGAGCAATCAAACGTACAAGACCACCTAAATCCCAATAAAGAATTGTCTCTTGAGGCATAATAATTTCTTTATCTCTAGTAAAAAAACCTGTATCACCACGTCCTGTCTCAGCACGCAGATAAAAAGGACCTTCTTCGCCAAAAGAAAATTTCTCAACATTACTTAAATCTGGAGCAATCAAAAAAGGAAAACTTATTAACTCTCGAAGATCTACCGGACCAACAGCAGACTTCTTATAGGAAAATGAAATATTGTTTTCTAGAAACACTCGAGGGACATTGTCATCATTAGAAGAATCTGCGAACTTTGTTTTTGGCTTAATTCTATTCGGCTGCGTCCCTGCTGTTGCAAGACGAGATGTAAAAATATATAATTTCGCTATTCTTGACTTTACTTCCCTAGCTAATTGACCAATTTGACTACTGCTCATCTTCTCTTTACGCGAAACAATCATGCTGCTTCCTACTTTTTTCCCAAACCCTTCAAAATCTATTCCACCCGAAAAATATTTTCTAGGAACATTCTTTCTTGAATACTGGTCATATTCAACTTTAATAAAATCACACACACCTTTTTCAAAAGATTTGACATATTGATTGTAGATGTCCTTTGAGATATCTTTGGTATCTACACCTTTAATCTTGCTTTGATCAGAGTAAACTCGATTAACAATAGATTCTTTAAGGTTGTTCTTGAACCAATACGCCAGAATTAAAGAGTTATAGATCTGTCGAAGTTGAGCAAAGTTCTTTCCAGAGTTAACTTCTTTTTCAAGAGCTGGGATAACGATTTCACGAACGATTTCGGAGGCTAGTTTATTATCAGATTTAGTTGAGGTAATAGATTGTGAATTCTTAGTCATCGCGAGATAATCTTCTTCCAGCATAACCTTAAGTTTAGACTCAACTACGAAGGCTCTATCATCCTTTACATAGACTTCAGCCTTGTCAGGCATGATCCAGACCTTATTAAAGGTATCTACAGGGATGTTAGTAGTTCCATACTGCTCATAAGCTTTCTTATAGATCTTCTGCCAGAATTGTTTACCTAATTCATCTTCGGGATAGATTAAAGAAGCTGTGATTTGTTTTAAGAGATAGTCTTGGGAGAGCATATCTGTACCCATATCTGTAATAGCTAGAGAATTAGGAATGATTCTGTCTTGTTCATGGGGAGATAGGTTAACCCATAGGTTGTCTTCAGGAATCGTTAAAGCGGTTAGAAAGTACTTAATGAGACGCTCAGAAACATCTTTTAACTCAGGTCCTTTAAGCCCGGTATCTCCAGAATCGACGATAAAGTCGAATTTAAGAGCATTGTCAGGATAGACTCTTATTCCACGAAGAATGGCTGGGGTGAAGGCCGGGCTTAAAGAAACCATAGATCCTGGCACAGGCAGTCCTGATACTACTTGTGCTAGGGCTTGATTAGGCACAACGGTTGTTGCAAAGAAACATAACAGAACCATAAGGCTTATGGCTCTAAATAATTTATTCCAATGAGGATGCTTGATATTCTTTATCAAGATTGCTTGTCTCCTATGAGCTCAGACGCATAGCTAAGCTGCTTATTCTCTTCCTTATCCGTATCATCTAGACCTAGGAGACCTGTAAAATTTGTCACAGGGGTAATGCTGATAATAATCGGCACAAAACCTTGTATGCTGCTCGAGCTGATATTTTGGAGATCTAGAGGAATCGTAAATTCAATCTCTCCGCCTGAAGTGGTAATATTAATATTCTTTTCATTAAAATCAATACCGCCCTTGATAAAATTGCTAACGTTCGATGATGCCGTCAGTCTTTGTTCAAATATCTCTCTCAATACGCCAACCTTCAGTTTTTTGTTATATACTATATTCATAACAACGCGATGAGGATCATCATTATCGTTGACATCCTTTAAAAAAGTCGCATATACAATATCGTTAGGTTGCTCAAGGCCATCTCCGTATTCAGTAAAACCTGCATTCACCAAATCATCGATAAATATGTTTTCAAGAGGTGAGAAATTTTCGCTATCAAAAGTTTCTTCAGTATCTTTTATTTCCAATTCTGACATAATCCTATTTCGATACTCATTAATTGTTTCAGAAAAGCTAAGATGAGATTCAATATTATCAATAGCCATCTTTTCCGTAAGATCAGAAACAAGAATATCTATTATTTTCCCAACCTGTTTGCTTTGATCATAAGCGACAAGCATATAGCTAGACTGGCCGCCTCCCTCATCATTTCTAATAAAAGTATCGTATACAAGACCATCCTGCTTCTGTGAAGTTTTACCAAACTTTTTATACCCGACAGATTCTATAAACCCTATCTCCTCGACTTCACCTTTTAAAAAATACGTATCTCGACTAATGCTGTATTGATTTCCGGTAACACCCTTTACCTCATTAATGTATACATCGCCAATCTCAGCAGAAACTCTTCTATTTATATCCTCGACTATTTCTGAAAAAACTTCAGGATGATAAAAATTTTTCTTTTCCACGCTTGGTATTTCCTTAGAATCAGATAGCTTAAAAACTTTTAGTATCTTCCCGACACTATCATCAAAAGAATGGGAAGCTATCAAAAGGGCCACCCCTTTTCCACCAGAATCTCTTAAATCTTTAACCGCTAGTGCGTATGATGTATAATTAACTATAGGTATCTTTGATATAAAAAATCCCATATTCCGCAAGGAGTTGACACCTATCTCTTGATTGTTCCCAAAGAAGTATCCCCCTATCGTTACATAGTCAACATCTTGCACTACCTCATGTCCAAATTCTTGCATTTCTCTAGCGTATCTTTCAATAGTACTTGTAGAAATTTCCTTTTCCAATTCCCTTTTTAATGTTGCTTGATATTTTTTGTAGGTTTTCTCTGACATTGTCGCGATGCCTACAATTTGTCCAAAACTTGGATTATTTAAAAGAGATGTTACGTTTAAGATAAGCACTGTCCCATCGTCTAAAGATTTAATGGCTGTACTAAAAGAAACTCCTTCTCTAAGATGATATAATTGTGAATTCTTAAAACCTTTTCCCAGTAAATCATCAAGACCAATCTTTTCTCTATTGATAAAAATATCTTCTCCTGCCCTAATCTCTTTGTGCAACGTTGCCCCAAATTCTGATTTTAATCTATCAGATATCATGTATCTCGGATCTGAGTTTATAAATTTGTCCTTATATTTATCAATGTTTCTATCGCGGTCAACAGGATCACCCTTTAAAACATTATTAACTATTTTCGATATGGCAAGCCTTAGAGCAATAACATTAAAATCATCCGCCTCTTCTAGGATTATTTGCCTACTTTTCAATATTTGCTTTAATGCTTTTTTCTTTTGTTTTTCAGGCAATCCTTGCAACTTATCATTAAGCGCACTTCTTATGTCATACTCATGAAATTTATCTAACATATCATTGACCCTAGATATTAATTGCATAACAGCTTCTGTTTGATTATTAAAAATGCTTGTATTCTTTGGCTCTGAATTCTTTCGAAAAACCGATAACATCTTATTCTTTCCGGAGGCGACAATACCAATAACTTTTTGACTTTTTTTCTTTAAAATTGAGGAGGCAGTATTCTTTGGAGAAATTTGTTCAGTTGAATCATCTTTAAAATCGCTATTAATTGCGTACGTGTCCCCGGAATTCTTCCGAGCAATGAAAAGTGTAGACGATCCGATTTTTTTCGACATTTCACTAAGCTTTGCTTCAATAATATCTAAACTTTCTGGCGATGGCGTATACTGTCCATCGGTTAATGTTTTTCCAATTTTATGAAGCTGAAATTCAACCCTTTCTCTTCTTTTTCTTTGTCTATTTAAAGAATCGATTCCTGCCATTCCACTCTTTACATGTGCATAATATTCAATATCATTTTTGCTATAGCGAGAGGCGACACCAAAAAGAAGATCAAATAAAACCTCAGGACTCTGCCTATATTCGTATATTCCTTCTACTCGAAGCTCTGGATTAAGATCTACAATTTCATTTATTAAATTTAAAGTTAGCTTTTGAAGTTCTTGTGGATTTCTATGTATGTTAAGAAGTCCATAAATAAGCATCATAGAAAATTTCTGGAGCTCCATTTCGTCTAGCCCTTCTGGCAAAATCCACTTTTTCTCAAGACCCATTTCGAGATTTTCAGATAAAAATCGATTCCCTTCCAAGTATTGTTTTAAATTTGGCATTCGATACACTTTTGAGAAATTCTCAGAAGATAAGTATTTATCAATAATATCTAGGACCTGGTTCGATAACGGATCTCCTTTTTTCATAATTGAAGACGCCATTCGTAATTTCCCATCCATCGCTTCCGTTCTTGTAGCTTCTCGATTCTGTGCAGTCCAAAAGAAAGTGCTACCAAATCCATAGCCCACTGCAGAAGAATCACCAGAATCAACTAATTGTACATTTTTTTTAACGCCCTCACTCTTTTTCAAAACAACAGATAAATTTTGTTGTTTCGAAACAGCATTGCCGACTGCTTCACTTAATTTTCTAGCAACATCGTCCCCTTCATTAATTTCAAAACTTTCTCCACCAATTTGATAACTAAAAACGTTTTTAAAATCTTCTGTTATCACAGGCGAAGCTTTAAAAATCTCTTTTTCTTGTGAATCTAGTGTAAAAATCTCCATCTCTTCTAATAATTTCACACCACCAATAGCCCTAGAAGTGTTTGTAAACCTTCTCAACAAGCCTTCTTCGCTATCATAGTCATCGGTGGGAAGCTTCCAATCAAATCCTTCTTCGTATAAAATCTTTTTTCCTAATCCTTCTCCTGCATGATAATAAAGATATGTCCAAAATTCTTTTTGTGTATCAGAAAGAGTATTCCATTTTCCTGGACCCCACTTTTCATTAATATCTTTCTTAAGAAATTTTTCTTGGTCTAAAGCCAACATCGCCGCAAGAGCCTGCATCAATACTTTTTCACTTGCATGAACCACTCTAAGACGCATTCCTCCTTCGTTTTCTTTAGACTTCAAAAACTTATTAATTTCAATTCTAAATCCTGATCTTAATAATGCTGGAAGCTCAAAAGCAAGTTTATCCATCCCAACCTCTACATAAGCATCAACAATTTGATCAGAAGAATACTTGCTTCCTTGATGCACTTTAGCTCCGCCTTCCTGAGCGTAAACCGCCATGATAAACTCTGGTCTTAATCCTGTCAGGTTCGAAGCTAAAAGTAAATCATGAATATATTCTTCATTATCTAAAAAACCAATTAAGCCAATAGGCTTTATGTCTTGAAACTTTTCTTGAATATCTGCTTTATTCTTATAATATTCCGGCAAAGAATCTCTTCTAATTTGACTATAAAGATCTTTTGCTTTTTTAGCTATTGCCTGAACATCCTTGAGATTTATCAAAGGTTTTTGTTTGGCATCAAGCCGAATCTTGCTTAATATCAAATTCATTTCTTTTTCAAAAGAAGGATTTTCTTGATAAAGAGACTGATAAAGAAATTCGTATGCGAGTGCTGACCAAAGATCACGTTTTGCAGAATATAAAATCGTTTCTATAGCAAAATCTTTATTTTTATATCGATCTGCATACATAAGTGCTACATGAGGATTCTTTTCCCGAACATTTTTCACCATTTCTTTAATTCCAGAGAGATCTTTGTAATTACTAATAAAAGCAAAGAATGCCCACGAATCTTTTTTAGAAATATCTTTAACTATTGTTAGAGCTGAAGGCGAATCCTTATAAAAATTAAAAAAATGTGCTGCTTCCCAAGGGTGAAGACTTGCAAAATCCATAAGAACACTTTCAGAAAAATGAAGATGTCGATACTCCGAATAAGAATAAAATGCATAATGTGGGCGAGAGAAACTAAAAACAGTTCGCAAAACTTCTTCGGCAAAAGGCAAATCTGAATAATCTTTAACTAACTTTAAACCAAAATAAGAAGATTGTTTTGCTAAAGCAAGTGCTAAATCTTTGCCAAAAGAAGTGTTAATCCATCTACGAGAAGAATCAAAGGCGCCATGAGGATCTTCTTCTACTTTCTCTAAAAGTAATTCTTTAGCAAAAGGCTCCTCGATAAAATCTTCTATGCTAGAAAAACAATCTACTGGATCCAGGTTCCGATACGCCTCTATTGTTTTTGATGTTGCCTTTCCAAGCTTTGTGATTCCTGCCTTAGAAGACTCATCAAAATCATCATCAACTTTTTCAAAAGTTTTCATTAATTGACCCTGACTCGCTTCCGCACCTTCCGCGTCTTCCTGATAAGATGCCGTATCTTCAGCCGCTGCTAATTCAACCGGATTAAATTCACCGTTCTCATAAGCCATCGCAGCCTGCGATCCAAACAAAGTAAAAACTGCTGTGACAAGCAAAATGGCGGTTGCTTTTCTAAAAGTTTTAAGAATGCTGCTCCCTGCTCTTTTCCCATAACGTTCTCGAATGACACCATTCATATTCCATTCGACACCACCAGAGAAATATCTTCGAGCAACTCTTTTATTAATATGTGGATCATATTCAGTGCGAACATAATTACAGACACCTTTTTCCATAGCCGTAAGATATTGTTTATAGATTTGATCAGAAACATCTT